>ERZ839767.3674-NODE-3674-length-17018-cov-5.820020_pt1 | contig 17018 bp, 17 predicted proteins | sample MGYA00519879_ERZ839767 | MGnify/ENA primary metagenome ERZ839767 (study PRJEB31850, sample SAMEA3708852) | human gut metagenome | biome: human gut; feature: human-associated habitat; material: faeces | place: China | collected 2014 ...
CTGAGTTCTTCTGCTTCGGTACAAACGACTTAACACAGATGACATTCGGTTTCTCTCGTGATGATGCAGGTAAGTTCCTTGATGCTTACTATGATGCTAAGATTTTCGAGAGCGATCCATTTGCAAAACTTGACCAGACAGGTGTTGGTCAGCTTATGGAAATGGCTGTAGAAAAAGGAAAGAAAGTTCGTCCATCACTTCACTGCGGTATCTGTGGTGAGCACGGTGGAGATCCTTCATCAGTTGAGTTCTGCCATAAGATTGGTCTTGACTATGTGTCATGCTCACCATTCCGTGTGCCTATCGCAAGACTTGCAGCAGCACAGGCAGCAATCGCTGAGAAAGCAGCTAAATAATTATAGCTGAAAAAGTAGATTTTCGTAGAGATATTCTACAAAATATAGTGATTAAACAACATAGACCGTCAATGCACTAAGATTAGTGTGTTGGCGGTCTTTTTATTTTCAGGGATAAGTATTTTGGGGAGGAGTGTATGAAAACTGACTGATTACAGTATTGATGTGTTTAGCAATTATAAAAATAGGTATTTGATACTATTTTTTGAAATATTGATAAGTTGTAAAAATTGTGGAGTTTTTTGGATTATAGTATTTGCACATAAGATTAATTCGTGCTTATATTATAATCCATTATTGTTTTTAAGAGATAATTATTCATTTTTTCAAGGGGAATAGATAGTTTCATGTTAATGTCGTCGTCTGCCAGAAGTGCAACAGCAAAAAGATTTGCTTCAAATTCAATATTAGTCATAACATTAGAACTTGTCGTGGCAAAATAATTTATACACTGTTCATGTAATAACGCATGACCCAGTTCATGTGCACATAATATTTTTTTAGCTTTTTCACTGTATTTGTTATTGATTGATATTGTAGTTGGGTATCCTGGCATTTTAATAGTATGTGCAGTAAAATCTTTTACGCATGAATTTGTATGAATTACTGAAATACCAAGTCGTGTGGCTATTTCGTATGGGTCATTGATTTTCCAATTTTTCTTGATTGACCTAGCCATTTCAATTATATCCTGTGCTTTTATAAATCCCCCTGTGTTTATATATTTTTATATTTATAGCTTGCTATTTGAGAATAAGCCACGAATGGTGGTGGCACAGGGAGGAATAAATAAACTGAGGGAAAATGTTGATACGCTGTTGGTTATTCCTAATGAAAAGCTTCTTTCTATTTCGGAAAAGTCCCTCACATTATGTGATGCGTTTGAATTGGCGGACTCTGTACTGAAAGATACAATTTGTGGAATTTCAAATATTGTTTATAATTGTGGAAATATTAATATTGATTATAACGATGTTAAAACAACCTTGGAAAATAAGGGAACAGGTCATTTTGGAATAGGAACTGTTGAACGTGACGGGTCAATTATAGAAGCAGTAAAACAGGCGGTAAACTGTCCGTTGCTGGAGACAGATATTGCAGGAGCAGAAAATATTTTGATAAATACAAGCGGACAGATTTGCCTTAAAGATTTAGACGATGCTCTGAATTATATAAGAGAACTTGCAGGAGAAGAAGTAAACATTATATGGGGAACAGTGTCAGAAGAAGAGAGTGATAAAATTGTTGTATCACTTTTTGCAACAGGTATGCCGGAAAAGGAAGTAAGACATACGGCATTAGGAGAGCACATGGATAATCCGAACCGTAACAATATCGCACCTAAAAGAGATGATACGGAAGTTATACAGATACCGCCTTTTTTAAAAAGACATTCAATCAGATAAAAGAGAGGGAAAATAGACGGAAAGCTGCTCTGTTACTGTTTGTAGATTAAGTATAAACAGTAGAATTTTGAATATTTTAATATTGTCAAAGAAGCAGCAGAACTGATTGCAAATATAAAGTTGATACAAATTTTCTCATTGAAACAAAATGCCTGTTAGAATATAATGTGAAATATAATACTTTGTCAAGCTATAGTAATGAAAGTTAAGAATAAATAACAAACATAAGATGTCTGCTTGGCATAAAATTGAAGTTGTATAATCAATGAATAAACTGTGGAGGATGAAAATGATAACAGGCGAACTTAAGAATAAAATAGATAAAATATGGGAGATATTTTGGACGGGTGGTATTACAAATCCGCTTGATGTTATTGAGCAATTTACATATCTGTTGTTTATAAAGCAGTTGGATGATGTAGAGACAACTAAGGAAAATGAGGCAAATTTTCTGGGATTTGAATATGAGTCCATGTTTCCGGGGGATTGCCAGAAATATAGGTGGAGCAAGTTTAAAAATTTAGGCTCTGCCGATGAAATGTATGACCTTGTGTTGAACGGTGTATTTCCGTTTATTAAAAATCTGCATCAGGATGGCGAGTCGGCATATTCTAAATATATGGGTGATGCAATATTCAAGATACCGACAGCGGCAATGCTTTCAAAAATTGTTGATGGAATTGACAATCTCGGAATTGGTGACGAAAAAGATACCGACACTGACTCAAAGGGAGATTTATATGAGTATCTTTTGTCAAAAGTTGCAACGGCAGGAACTAACGGACAGTTTAGAACTCCGCGTCATATAATTAAGATGATGGTGGAATTAGTACAGCCAAATCCGGATGATGTGATAATCGACCCGGCAATGGGTTCAGCAGGATTTTTGATAGAAGCACAGGAGTACCTGCGAAAGTATCATGAGGAGTCATTTTATGATGAAGCATTTAAGGAACATTTTGCTAATCATATGTTTTATGGAAATGACATGGATAGAACAATGCTCCGCATCGGAGCGATGAATATGCTACTTCACGGAGTGGACAATCCTAATATTTCTTATAGGGATAGTTTATCCGAGCAAAATAAGGATGTTGAAAAGTATTCACTTGTACTGGCAAATCCACCATTTAAGGGAAGTTTGGATTATGAAGCTGTTTCGGCAGATTTGTTAAAGGTAACAAAAACAAAGAAAACAGAGTTATTATTTTTGGCATTGTTTTTGAGAATACTAAAAAAGGGCGGACGGGCAGCCGTTATCGTGCCGGATGGAGTGTTGTTTGGCAGCAGTAAAGCACATAAGCAGATAAGAAAAGAAATTATAGAAAATAATAAACTGGATGCAGTTATCTCTATGCCAAGCGGTGTGTTTAAGCCATATGCAGGAGTGTCAACTGCGATATTGATATTTACAAAGACCGGTTCGGGCGGAACAGACAAAGTCTGGTTTTACGATATGAAAGCCGATGGTTACAGTCTTGACGATAAGAGACAGGAAGTGAGCGAAAATGACATTCCGGATATAATTGACAGATTTAAAAATCTTGAAGGGGAAACAGAGAGGGAGAGAACTGAGCAAAGTTTTATGGTCGATTTTGACGAAATAAAAGCTAATGGATATGACCTTTCCATCAATAAGTATAAGGAAATAGTATATGAACCGGTTGAATATGAGCCGACGGATGTGATTTTTGGGAAAATTGAAAAGATAGAGAGTGAAATTCAGAAAGAAATGTCAGAATTGAAAAAGTTGTTAGAGTTGTGATGGAGGGGGGACGAATATGGACAAAGACCCATTTAGGGAATATACAAATATGCAGGACAGATAAGAGATTACAATGTTACAAAAAAGAATGGGTACTTGATGGTGCAACTGTTCAAAAAGGTATTCACGAAACTACTGAGTAACTTGAATTGTTTCTTAGAGATTTATTGTTGAATGAAAAAAATAAACTTAATAATCGAAATTTGGAGGTAAAAAACATGAGGAAACTCGATAATTTTATTGACATGATGACCGGACACTTTAATAACAAAGAGCAATTTGATAAGATGCAGAAAGAAGGTAAAATATATCCTTATGCAGAACACATTAATACAATCTGTAATGGAAAAATTTTGAACCTTCCTAAAGATTTTAATGGTAAATTTATTGTTGAGGAAAGCTACTATGAGACAAATGGGAAACGCCATGCTTCCCCGCATCTTTTCCTTATTACAGAGAGGGAAGATGGAATTGTACTGTCTTCTTATGAAATACCTGAAGGAGAAGATAAGAGTACATTTTCATATGGTTCTATGAAAAATGTTGATTACACTGAATTGAAAAAATCCGAAAAATTTACTCCTGCACTCTATCATGAAAAGGATGGAATCTGGGAAGGAGGCAGTATAAGCCAGTTTACTCCGGTAATGATGTTTAAGCTATGGGAAAAGTTTTCCGATAGCTGCCTGGAAGTATCTGAAAGCATGGAAATTAACGGAAAAAGAACTTTTGGATATGATGAACCAATTATTTATAAGCGAGCGTAAAGCGAGGGATGCTTCTTGACTGAAAGTCAAGAAGATGAGGTATAGAAATGCTGAATGATTTGATAAATTCGGATTTGTAGGAGGATGAGGATGAAAAGAAATATGATTAAGCTGGGGGATGTTGCGACATATATTAATGGATATGCTTTTAAACCAGAAGATAGGGGAGAAGTTGGATTGCCGATTATTCGTATTCAAGACCTTACAGGGAATGCGTATGATTTAGGCTTTTATAATGGCGATTATCCTAAAAGAATAGAAATAAATGATGGGGATGTGTTAATATCATGGTCTGCTAGTTTGGGAGTGTATGTTTGGAATAGGGGTAGAGCATTGCTCAATCAGCATATATTTAAAGTGCAATTTGACAAAGTTAATATAGATAAAAGTTATTTTGTATATGCAGTACGGCAAAAATTAGCAGAGATGGCTATGAAAACACATGGAGCCACGATGAAACACATTGTAAAAAAGGATTTTGAGGAGACATTGATACCGTATCCATCACTAAAAAAGCAAATTGAAATAGGTACAAATTTAGATAAAATTGATAATATAATTGTTGCCCGAAAACAACAATTAGAATTATTAGACGAATTGGTTAAAGCCCGATTAAAAAGTCATTAGATGAGACACAGATTTTGTTTGACTCATTGATGCAGAAATATTTTGGATAAAAATTGAAAGGAAACAGAATGTATGATTTTATATCATGGAAGTAATGTGCTGGTAAGTACGCCTAAAATACTTGTTACTAATAGGATGCTTGACTTTGGTGCTGGTTTTTATACAACCTCAAATAGACAGCAGGCTGTTAAATGGGCGAAAACACAGACTATTCGACGAAGAAAAGGGAAGCCGATTGTTTCTATGTATGATTTTGATGAAGAAAAACTGGACGGAATATCTGTTTGCAGATTTGAATCGGCTGATAAAGAGTGGTTAAATTTTGTTGCTGATAATCGGAAAGGAAAGTATGTTGGTGAAAAATATGACTTGGTAATAGGACCGGTTGCAAATGATAATACTATGCCTGTTATAAGTAATTATATGTCTGGAATAATTGATGAAAAAACAGCATTGATTTTGTTAAAACCTCAAAAGCTTTCAGACCAATATGCTTTTTTAACAGAAAAAGGAATTTCAATATTAAGATTTTTGGGTGGTGAGAATGTATGACAAAAAGGACAGAACCATCAATTCTTCAAAATTTCGATACGGAAATTGCGGAGTTGATAGCAAAAAATCGTGGAATTTCCATAATGGATGCTCTTAGGATATTTCTTGCATCTAAAACGCATGAAATGTTAGAGAATGACGAAATGAAATTGTGGTATTTTAGTCCGTTGGCGGTTTTTGATATGTGGGAAAATGAAGAAGCAACAGGAGATCCAGGAAATTCTTTATATTTGCGAGGTGATGAGATTGAGTAAAGAATTTAGATTTTTTACATTTTTAATTGAAAGCTATGCAAGGGAAAAAAATATGTCGGCATCAGATGTTTTAAAAATATTAGATGAAAAAAATCTTACCGATTTTATTTTTAATATGTATGAAATATATCATGTAGAAGCCATAGAAAACGCATATATGGACATTGACAGTCTTATTAAAACAGGAAAAACAGCATGGTAGTTATGATAAAATTTGGTTAATTAATCTATTAACATAATATAATTAGTCAAAAAATTATTGATTGACCGAGCTAAAAGTCAAGAAGATGAGACATAGAAATGCTGAAAACCCGGTAAGTTTGGATTTTTTATAAATTTCATAAAGCAAGAAAATTTTCTTGTAATTTATTGATATTGCAAATGCAGGTGTAGGATGTTGGTATCTTTGAAAGGGGATATTAACATGGAAGAAAAAATCGTATTAGTATTAAATGAAATGTCAGAGTATTTAACTGTAGAACAGATGAAAAAACTGCAGGAAGTAATAGTAAAAACATTTGCAGAAAACGAAGCACCTAAAACTGAAATATCAAATGATGAGTTTTTAAAAATGTTTCTTGATGCAAAGAGGATAGAGGGATGTTCAGACCGAACTATTAAATATTATAGAGTCACGATAGAGCATTTGTTAAAAAATGTGATAAGTCCTATCAGAAAAATAACAACGGAAATGATGAGGGCATATCTTGTTGATTATCAAAAAATAAATAATTGCGGAAAAACGACGGTAGATAATATACGAAGAAATATTTCAAGTTTCTTTTCGTGGTTGGAAGAAGAGGATTATATTTTAAAAAGTCCGATGCGGAGAATACATAAAATTAAAACTCAAAAAACAGTAAAAAATATTATCTCGGATGAAGAAATTGAGAAATTGCGTGATAATTGCAAAAATATCCGTGATACGGCAATGATTGATTTGCTGTATTCTACCGGGATAAGGGTAGGCGAGCTTGTAAAATTGAATATTGAGGATATTGATTTTTCGGAGAGAGAATGTGTTGTTTTTGGAAAGGGAGATAAGGAAAGACGGGTTTATTTTGATGCAAAGTCAAAAATACATTTGAAAAATTATATAGAAAGCCGCAAAGATAACAATCCTGCTTTGTTTGTAACTTTAAATGCACCATATGACAGGCTAAAGATAAGCGGAGTTGAAATAAGAATACGGGAATTGGGGAGAATGTTAAATTTAGAAAAAGTTCATCCACATAAATTCAGAAGAACAATGGCAACGAGAGCGATAGATAAAGGTATGCCGATAGAGCAGGTGCAAAAAATACTTGGACATTCTCAGATAGACACAACAATGCAATATGCAATCGTAAATCAAAATAATGTAAAGGCATCTCATAGGAAATATATAGCTTAAACAGATTTTAGCAAAGCGAAAAGATTTATAAATTCATCTTCAATGATAAGAGTTTGCTTCGGATTGAACGAGCCGAAAGCGAGATAACAATTCGGATTGAACGAGCGTAAAGCGAGGGATGCTTCTTGACTGAAAGTCAAGAAGATGAGGTATAGAAATGCTGAAAACTTAATAAATTCGGATTTGTGAGGAGGATGGAAAAAGTGAGATTGACAGATATATGTGATTTTCAAGGTGGTTCACAGCCGCCAAAAGATGAGTGGTTATTTGAAAAGCAAGAAGGATATATTCGTATGCTTCAAATACGAGACTTTACTCAGAGTGAAAAAGTGGTTCCAGAATATGTAAAGATAAGTAAGAGTACAAAGATATGTCAAGCAGATGACATTTTAATAGCAAGATATGGTGCATCAATTGGAAAAATATTGACAGGACTATCCGGGGCGTATAATGTAGCAATAATGCGTGCAATTCCCGATACACATATGCTTCAAAAGAAATATTTATACTATTATTTGAAATCTCCGTATTTTCAAACTGCAATATTAAATGTTGGTTCAAGAGCTGCACAGGCAGGATTTAATAAAGAAGACTTATCTAAGTTAGAAATTAAATGTCCTTTATTGTCAGAACAAGATAGTATTATAGATATATTACAAAAGGTTGAGTCTATTATTGGTAAAAGAAAAAAAGAACTTATATTTTTAGGCGAATTGGTGAAAGCCCGATTTGTCGAGATGTTTGGAACACTCCATGATAATGAAAATGGGTTTGATATAGTGACAATAGAGGATGTTTGTTCTTTGATAAAAGATGGAACTCATCAGACTCCACAATATACAGAGGATAAAAAAGAAGGTTATAAATTTTTATCTTCTAAGGATGTTATGTCGCAGAAGGTTGATTGGACTAATATTAAGTATATTCCAGCAGAATTACACGAAAAGCTGTACGCAACTATAAAACCGCAAAGAAATGATATTCTTATGTCAAAGAATGGTGTTAATTATGGCGTTGCAGCGGTTAATGATACGGACGAGGTGTTTGATATATATGTCAGTCTTGCATTACTTAGACCAAAGAAAATAATTGACCCTGTATTTTTGAAATGCGTAATTAATAATCCAGAAACAAAGTGGCAGTTTGACTCGAGTATAAAGGGGATTGGAGTTCCTAATTTACATTTAGGAGAAATAAAGAAAACACGAATGTTTCTTCCACCAATCGAACTTCAAAACCAATTCGCCGATTTTGTACGAGCCATCGACAAATCAAAAGTTGCGATTTGTCGAGCTCTTTGGAGATGCTATTTATAATGATAAAGGATGGGAAAATGACACAGTAGAAAAGCTTTGTAAGGAGATTTATGGAGGTGGAACTCCGTCTAAATCACATCCAGAATACTACGAAGATGGTGATATTCCATGGGTGTCTTCCAAAGATATGAAAACTGATGTTTTGACTGATAGTCAGATAAAGATTAATCAATTGGGTGTGGATAATAGTACTGCACGTATGGTTCCTATTAACTCAGTAATTATGGTTATCAGAAGTGGAATATTAAAGCACACATTGCCAGTAGCAATTAATGCGGTACCGATAACAGTTAATCAGGATTTAAAGGTATTTATTCCAAACAAAAGAGTATTAACAAGATTTTTGGCTATTCAGTTCAAGATGCATGAGAAAGATATTTTGTCAGGAGTTAGAGCTGTAACTGCGGATAATATAGAGTTTAATTCTTTAAAACAGAGAGAATTGATTGTCCCACCAATTGAGCTCCAGCAAGAATATGTTACATTTCTTGAACAGATCGACAAATCAAAAGTTAGTTTATACTATAAAAATAGAAAAGGCGGTTTTTCCGCCATTATTGTTTATATATAGTGTGACAACAATAACTAATCTACCAGGCTGCTAAAACATTGTTAAATGCAGTTGATTTCCCAAACCACCTTGTTTATAATAATATCAAGACAAAAATTTTCAGTATGCTTTACAGAGGATGTGAGTGTTATGTGTAATCTGAGTTTAGGAATAGAGGAAAGAGCTGAGTCGATAGGAGAGTCGATAGGAGAAGCCAGAGGTAAACTAATCGGAGAAAAGAAAAGCAGTGAAAAGATTATTATGAATATGTATAATAACAAATTTACATTAGAGCAAATATCACTTGCAACTCAAAAAAGTATTCACGAAATCAAGGAGATAATAAAACAGAAAAACTCAGCAGTGGTATAAAATCATATAAATAAAGTTTCATTTATATTAGTTCGCTTACAATAATGTACTAAAGCTGTCAGGGGAGGGCGAATATGGCAACAAATTTTGATTATTTATTGGAAAAAGAATTGTTTGGGGAGTTTGCTGAGCAGGCGGTTGAGGCGGAGAAAGCTATAGCTATATCACCTGCTACCTGTGCGATATTGTCAAGGAGAGCACTTGAGCTTGCTGTCAGATTTGTTTATTCGTATGATTATGATTTGAAACTGCCATATAGAGATAATGTCTCAAGTTTGATTCATGAGCAGACTTTCAGGGATATTATTGAGCCGGGATTGTTTGGAAAGTTAAAGTATGTAATAAAGTTAGGCAATATTGCCGTTCATACCAACAACAGCATTAAGCGTGATGATGCATTGTTGTCACTCAGGAATCTTTTTTGTTTTTGCGACTGGATTGATTACAGTTATTCTAAAGAATATCACAATAGGACATTTAAAGAAAATATTATTCCGACAGGCAAAGAGGAGTCGGTAAAGGCTTCAAAATTAAAAGAATTATATGAGTCTTTGTCGGGCAAGGATAAAAAGCTTGATGAAGTTTTAAAAGAAAATGAAAATCTCCGTATTGAGATGGCAAAGCTGCGTGAGGAAAATATAAAGAACAGGACTTATCAGGTTGATGAGATAAGCGAAGCTAAGACACGCAAGTATTACATAGATTTAGAATTAAAAGAAGCAGGATGGATTATCGGAAAGAATGTGACTGAGGAAGAAGAAGTTACAGGTATGCCAAATGCAAGCGGAATAGGTTATGTAGACTATGTGCTTTGGGGAAAAGATAATTTGCCACTGGCTGTGGTAGAAGCCAAGAAATCAACTGTTGATCCTAAAGTTGGCAGTCATCAGGCTAAGTTGTATGCGGATTGTTTGCAAAATAAATATAACCAAAGACCGTTGATTTTTACTACAAACGGTTTTGAATTTTACTACAAAAATGATTATATGAATTATGCTGAGAGAGAAGTTTCGGGATTTTTCACTCAGGATGAATTAAAGTTAGAGATTGACAGAAGAAAATTAAGAACACCTTTGGTTAATGTGGAAATCAATGATAAGATTACTGACAGACCATATCAGAAAGAAGCAGTTCTGGCTGTTTGTGATGCTATTGAAAAAAGACATAGAAAAATGCTGATAGTACAGGCTACAGGTTCGGGAAAAACAAGAGTCAGTATCAGCATTGTTGATGTGCTTAGAAAACATAATTATATTAAAAACATTCTTTTCCTTGCAGACAGAACGGCACTTGTGCGACAGGCGAAGAAGAATTTTTCAAATTTACTGCCTGATTTGACCTGTTGCAATCTGCTGGATTATAAAGACGACCCGGAAAATTCTAAAATGATTTTTTCTACATATGCGACAATGATGAATATGATAGATGAAAAGAAAAATAAGTTCGGAGAAAAATTGTTTACACCGGGACATTTTGACCTGATAATCATTGATGAAAGCCATCGAAGTATATATAAAAAATATCAGGATATTTTCTTTTATTTTGATGCTATGCTGATTGGCATGACAGCCACTCCAAAAACAGATGTTGATAAGGATACATATGCGATTTTTGACCTTGAGCGTGGCAACCCTACTTTTGCATATGAACTTGAAACAGCAGTTGAAGAGGGCTATCTTGTAAATTATTCCACGATTGAAACTAATTCTAAATTTATTGACAATGGTATTTGCTATAAGGATTTGTCTGAGGAAGAAAAAGAAGAATTTGAAGATACTTTTGACGATGACCCGGTGATTGAAGATACGGTTTTGAGTTCAGAACTTAACACATGGGTGTATAACACAGACACTATAGACAGCGTTTTATCGGTTTTGCTTGACAAAGGAATTAAAGTTGAGGGAGGAGACAAGCTTGGCAAAACGATTATTTTTGCTAAGAATAATCGCCATGCGAAAGCTATCGTTGACAGATTTTTGGCGAGATTTCCCGAATATGGTGGGGATTTTATCAAGGAAATTGACTATAGCATTAAGTATGTTGATTCGCTTATTGACGATTTCAGTGATAAAAATAAAATGCCGCAGATAGCAGTTTCAGTGGATATGCTTGACACGGGTATTGATATTCCTGAGATTACAAATCTTGTTTTCTTTAAAAAGGTTAAAAGTTATGCTAAATTTTGGCAGATGGTAGGTCGTGGAACAAGACTTTGCAAGGATTTGTTTGGCGAGGGACTTGATAAAGAAAAGTTTTTGATTTTTGACTGGTGCAGAAATTTTGAATATTTTCGTGCAAATAAGAATGGTGCGGAGTCAGGAATACAGGAGTCGCTTGCTGAAAAAATATTTAATGTGAAAGTGCAGATTACAAGAGAATTGGAAAAACCGGAAAATGAAAAGTATTCAAAGTACAGAAATGATCTTGTTGCAGGGATGCACCAGATAGTGATGGATATGAATGATGACAGTTTTCGTGTTAAAAGGCATTTACGGTATGTTGAAAAGTATCGAAATCTTAGTAATTGGCAGTCATTAGAAGCTAATAGCGTGTCAGAGTTAAAAAATCATGTAGCACCGTTGGTTATGCCTGAAAAGAGCGATGAGTTAGTCAGAAGATTTGATTATCTTATGCACACTATAAATCTCGGTATATTGCAGAGGAAAAATATTTCCAAGCCAATAGATACGGTTGTAAAAACGGCAGTTTTATTGTCGAAGAAATATAATATTCCTGCAGTTCAGGAACAGAGAGATGTTATTGAAAAAGTACAGAAAGAGGAATTTTGGGAAAATGCCACGATAATTGAAATCGATTATGTCAGGACATCGATTCGCAATCTTCTTCAATATATAGATAAGATAAAAAGAAATATTTATTATACGAATTTTACTGATAAAATCAGCGAACCGGTAGAGGGACAGTCGATAAGTGCAGCAAATAATCTGAAAAATTATAAAAAACAGGTTGAGTTTTATCTTAAGCAGCATCAGGACACGCTTGCCGTACACAAACTCCGCAATAATGAGAAATTAACCCGTACGGATTTAGATACACTTGAACATATATTGTGGACGGAGCTTGGAAGTAAAGCCGATTATGAAAATGAGTACGGAGATACACCGGTAGGCAAAATGGTAAGGCGTATCGTGGGTCTTGACCGTGAAGCCGTAAATAAGGCATTTAATGAGTTTTTAAACGAGGAAAGACTCAATGTAAATCAGTACCGTTTTGTAAGACTTATAATTGATTATATTGTGAAAAATGGAAATATTGAGGATAATAAGGTGCTTACGGAAGAACCTTTCAGAAGTGCAGGCAGTATAACTTCGCTGTTTAAAAATGATATGGCAACCGCAAAGCAGATAATGATGGTGATTAAACAGATACAGGACAACTCTGTTGAAGTTGCATAAAAAACTAATCATTATATAAATTTTGTATCAACCAAAGGTTGAATGATTTTCTATTTTTGCGTTATGGTATTTTGAACTATATAAATATATACTTTTAACATAAACTCTGCAGGGTTACATATACAATAGGTAATTGTGAAACTTACTATATGTGCAAAAGTTAATTGCAGTGATGGTTTTGCAATGGCACAGTTGCATTTATGATGAAAGGAAAGTATATATGACAGTTGTAAATATAGGAGAGAAAATAAGAAAACTTAGAAAAGAAAAGGGGATTTCACAGGACACCCTTGCACAGTATCTTGGAGTGTCATTTCAGGCGGTCAGTAAGTGGGAGAATGGACTTGCCATGCCTGATGTTACAATGTTTCCGGCAATCGCATTCTTTTTTGAAATTTTGATTGATGAATTGTTTGATTATGACAGAATGAAATTAGAAGAAAAAGTTATCACAGTCTGCCATAAGGCTTATGAAATCAGAGATGACAATCCCCAAAAGGCTGAAAAAATCCTTAGAGAGGGCTTGAAAAAGTTTCCGGGAAATGTGTTGATATTAAATAATCTGTTATATCCATTGATGATTCAGGAAAATAGAGAAGAAGAAATCATAAGGATTGCGGAGATATTAGCAGAGACACCTAATGTTGAACTTGAAGTGAAGCTGGATGCATTTAGGATTATGGCAGAGACATATCATAAACTTGGTGATTTGAGTGCGTGCAGGAAAGTTATAGAAAAAATACCGGAATTATATTTTTCGGCTACGGAATTAAAGGCAAGGCTGCTCGAAGGACAGGAAAGTCTTGAAAATGCATCATTGCAACAGCAGGTATCAGGTTATACTCTTATAGAAATGCAGATGATAATGGCTAAGTTTTATGAAGATGCCGGAGATAAAGAGAAAGCAAAGAAAAAATATTCTACGGTTGCCAAAATAATAGATGCTTTTGAAGGAGACACTGAACCATTAGAGGGAATAAAATTAAGTGAGCAGGATGCCGTGAGACGATTTCGCAGAAAAGCTGAAAATGTGATTTTAAAGTGGACAGATGATGTAATTTAAGGTATTTGCCTCGATATCACAAAAGAATAATTAATAAAAAGCAGGACCATCTTAGAAAAGACAGTCCTGCTTTTTGTATGTAGTTACAGGGACTCAAAAACTGAATTGCTGCAATCGTGATAATACAAATTCAATAATTTAGTTGTATTACTGTCCCATTTCATAAACTGCAATAGATGTAACAGTAGGAGCATTTCCAAATGTAAGATTAAGTACAGGGTTGCTTCCTTTCAATGATGTAATCATAGATTCAGGAAGGATAAAACCTTTTCCAGCCCATGAACTGTTTGGATAGTTCTGTCTGTCTGTTGAAGAACCGTCTGTCTTATCTGTTGTTGATAACATAAGATCTCCGGTGGCATCTTCCGAACTGTCCTCAAATGTGACTTTTATGCAAGGTTTTTTAAACTGACTCCAGTCAAGCTGTAAGAATGTCTGATAACCCCAGCTGTTAAACTGAATCTTAGAATCATCTGTACATGATTCTTTTTGAATGAATTTTGATTCATCGGTGCTTGCCACTTTGTTTCCATCTAATCCGATATTGCTACCATCGTTCTTTTTCCATTTTCCTGTCCATGACCAAACTGGAGTTGCATCGGCAGGAACATCAACTGGTGTAATTTCTACAACAGGATCATCTGAACGTGCTGTTATGTCTTTTGTGTTTCCATTAGAGCCTGTAAGGTTATTGAAAAATTCTGCAATATCTTTATAAAGCATAATGCATTTTTCACGGTCAAAATAGCAGCCTGGTGTTTCCCAGAGTACCGGTAAAAGACCACGCTCTTTTGCAAGTGTTATAACATCGTTAAGGCAGGTTGTAACACCGACCTGCTTTGGAATACATACACCACATTCACCAATAATGACTCCATATCCTGCATCTGTAAATTTCTTTAATGAATCAAATTTTTCTTCTGTATGCTTCTTATCCTGTTCAGTGTAGGTGCCGTGTGCATCGTCACCACAAAAGTCCCATGGATCATAGTAGTGAACCGATACACTAAGTTTGCTTGTACCATTGGCATCAGTGTCTTTAGGCATCTTGTAGCTGTCGTCTAAAGTGTTTTTAATATCAGTATTGTATCCGGCCAAAAGCAAATGTCTGTTTTCGTTGTTTCCGCCTGATTTGCGGACAATATCAACAAAATCCTGATTTAATTTATTAGTCAGAGTATAACATTCAGCGACAGTTAAGTTTCCGGTAACACCATTTACTGCTGTGTTGAAACCTAAGTTATAATCGTTGATATGGTTGCCGAATTCTTCGTTCGCAGATTCAAAAATAAGATGATCTGAATAGCCTTTGAAGCGTTCTGAAATCTGCTCCCAGTATCTTTCATATCTCTTCAAAGCTTCGGCACGGGTGGTCTCATCAGCAATTTTATTGCCGTTTGCATCTTCAGTGCAGGCACCGAATTTACCCCACCATCCATAATCAAAGTGGTCATTGATAATAACATACATACCATCGTTAAGTGCATAGTTTACAATTTCTTCTACACGACCAAGCATTTTTTCGTTAATTGTATAGGTTGTATCGTTTTCTTTAACCATGCTGGTCCATGCAACAGGGACACGAATGGTGTTAAAACCATACGAATGTATAGCATCAATATATTTCTGTGTGGTAACGGGTGCACCCCATGCTGTTTCATAATCAGTAGCATTACTGAAATTGTCTTTTTCGTTGGCAGCTTTTGTTGCTTCCATTGTATTTCCGAGATTTATACCGATACCCATCTCTTTTTTGATAAGCTCCTGAGATGAAAGATTTGTACGCATTTTGCCGTTATCTTTTACTGTCATTTTGTCGGAAATACCACCTGCAATTGAAACTTCTCTTGCTTCACCTATATTAGAAGTGTCGTCTCCTTTGTAATTGACAGGAGATGCTGTAGGTGTTGCAGCAGATTTTTTGATAACCTTAACCTTACAAGTTAATGTCTTTGTTATGTACTTCTTTGATGAAACAGGAAGATAGCTTATCTTACAGGTGACAGTTGTTGAACCTGCTTTTTTTCCGGTTACCACTCCCTTTTTAGTTACAGAAGCAATACTTTTTTTCTTGGAAGTCCAAGTAGTGGTTTTAACTTTTTTTACATTTTTTTTCACGACACTTAATTTTACATTTTTTCCGACTGTGACTGATACGGATGTTTTCTTTAAACTTACACTCGCTTTCTTTGCAGCTGAAGCCGGTATTGAGTTTGTGCCGGTTATAACCAGTGCTAATGCCATAGTTGAAGCCAGGCATTTTTTAAAAAATTTTTTTCTCATATAAGATCCTCACTCTCTTTTTTAAATTAGATATTCGTATTTTGTTGTCATACATAACTTTTACTATATAATGTAAAAATACCGTGTGATTTACGGGTATATAGCATAAAATGCAATATTAACAAAGCCGGATATCCTTAGATAATTATAACTTTTATGAGAAAGTATTTCAATTATGCCTGATAATCATGTCTGATTTTTAATGTTAATTTTAGCAACTATATGCAATTTTTAATGTATTTTTTGCCTATATAAATAGATAATGCCATTTGGTGCACCACCGTTTGAGCTGCCGCCTGAAATCTCACATACACAATCTGAACCATCACCATAATCCAATGCACCATTGCCACCGTTTGTAGAGATAATGTTTAATGTTCCTGTTCCGTTGATGGTTAATGTAACTTTTTTGCAAACAATACCCGCAGTGTAAGTAGTGGAAGGTGTCATAGACAGTACGGGTAGGAGTTACATAATCTGACAATGAATCATCACCGGTATAATAGCTGTGGTTTGGTGTTGAAATCGGAACGGCTGTAGGTGAAGTAGTTGGTTTTGTCGTTTCCGAAGGTGAAGCAGTCGGAGTTGCTGTTACAGGTGAAGAAGTTGAAACTGCATCTGAACTGCTGTCCGGAGTTTTTGTTGAAGCTGCATCTGAGGTGCTGTCCGGTGATTTTGTTGAAACTGTCTCGGAGGTACTGCTTGGGGCTTGCGTTGAAGCTGTCCTGGTTGTGCCAGGAGAGGTTGTCGTATCAGCAGCGGGGGGTTGCGTAACCGCACTTTCAGGAGAAACAGTTGGATTAGAAGTACTTGAGCTGTTACATTTATTTAAATAAAAATGAAAATAATGCTTGACATTGATATCTCAGTGTGATAGTATAGTTTTCGCTGTCGCACA
>ERZ839767.3678-NODE-3678-length-17012-cov-3.002359_pt1 | contig 17012 bp, 9 predicted proteins | sample MGYA00519879_ERZ839767 | MGnify/ENA primary metagenome ERZ839767 (study PRJEB31850, sample SAMEA3708852) | human gut metagenome | biome: human gut; feature: human-associated habitat; material: faeces | place: China | collected 2014 ...
AAGTGCGTCCGGCGGGAATTGTAATTTTCAGTTCTACGGGTGAGTAGCCTACATAACTTACTTTTACGGTGTAAGTTCCCGGTTCCAGATTAGGGAAAGTGTAGAAGCCGTTGACGTCACTCGTCACCCCGGCATGTAGCTTTTCAATGTAAACGGAGGCACCCGGAAGGGTTTGCTTTGAAGTGTCGATGATACGACCGCGTACAGTGCCTTGTTTTACTACGTTTGTTTTCTCATCAGCTTTTGTCAGATTGCTGACCGCTGTAAATAAGAATAAGAGCGTAAATACTCTAAAAATGTGTTTCATACTTGTTATGATACGTTAATGAATTTGCCGCAAAAGTAGAGACATTGCGTTTCATACTTTTTGCGGCAAATTGAAGAAATTGTAACAAATATGATACATTTCGGTTACGAAGTCAATTGTGTCAGGGTATATATCCTCTTTTTACATGCAGAAAATAAAGTTGACTTTATTTATTATATAGAGTGAGGTGGAAACATCCCTCCTTGAGTCATAACTCTGTACTGGTGCGGAGTCATTCCTGTTTTTTTTTGGAATATCATATTGAAATGAGAAGGAGTATTAAATCCCATTTCAAAAGCGATTTCCTGACAACTCGAGTCTGTGTTAGTTAATAGCTCTTTACTTTTATTTATCTTAAGTTCCAAAACATATTGTGCAGGTGTAAAGCCAGTATATTGTTTAAAAAAACGTCGAAAAGAAGAATAACTCATTCCTACATTCTTGGCTATTTGTTCACCTGATAAGCAATTTTCCATGTGTTCATACATGAAGACTTTTGCTTTATCTATCTGACTCAAAAACTTAGTTCTTTTAAAAGTATTAGTACGGAGTTTGGAATATGAGAATCCTAATAATAAGCTGATTATTCCGGCTAATACTTGTTGGAATCCTGGCTGTTGTTGTTTGGCTATATTTACGGCTAACTGGAAAAATTTAACCAGTTCACTGTCAAATCCAACTTTGATAATGGGGGAGTTGCAGGTAAAAAAGTGTGCTTTAATTTTTGAATCGATATCATGCCCTGTAAATCCAATCCAATATTCATACCAGCCGACCTTGGGATCAGGATGATAAGTATGCCATTCACCAGGAAACAAAAGGAAGAGATCTCCCGCTTGAATTTGAGTGGAAGGTTGATGAGCAGAAGTAAATCTCCCTTGACCACGTGTAATGTATACTAACTGATATTCATTTAATATACGTCCCTTTTGGCTTGAGAATAGATATCGAACTGGATGTTTACTTGAAGGGTAATTTGTTCCGACCAGAACATCTTGATAACCTATGGTAGTTGTTACTATTCCCCAAGAAATATCCTGTTCATTCGTCATAAGATATTTGATGTGTTCTTCTGTAGGCATTTTGTGATAGTTTTAATGAAAATGTACAAAGTGTGAATATTCAAAAATAAGGTAAAAGTTATTGTTATACAAATAATAAAGTGGCAAAATGGAGGATATTTTATTTTGAGCAGAATTTATAATTTATAAGTCATATTGAGATATCTGGCAATTTATGAAGTGCTTACATTTGCGCTGGAGTAATAATTTCAATTTACTATATAATTTAAATATTTTATTATGAAGACTAAATTAAAAATTGGTTTATTTGGAACTGGACTTGATACGTATTGGGTACAGTTTAATGGATTGCGTGATTCATTACTTACATATCAAGCTAGGATTAAAAGTGAAATAGAGTGTAGATGTGATGTGGATGTTATTGATGTTGGCTTGGTTGATAATCCGGAAAAAGCAATTGAAGCTGCTGAGAAATTGAGTAGTTGTGGCGTTGAATTGGCGTTTCTTTATATGTCTACTTATTGTTTGTCTTCAACTGTGTTACCGATTGCCCAGAGACTTCATTGTCCAATTATTATTCTGAATCTCCAACCAGTGGCAACTGTTGATTATGATTATATGAATAACTTGGGGGATAGAGGAAAAATGACTGGATATTGGTTAATGCATTGCCAAGCTTGTTCTGCTCCGGAAATTATATCTGTTTTTAAACGTAGCAAATTGCGCTTTGAATTAGTAACTGGATATTTGGATGATTCCGTAGCTTGGAAAGAAATTGAAGGTTGGGTACGTGCTGCTGATGTTTATTATAAAATGCGTAATAATCGTTTGGGAGTTTTAGGGCATTATTATGGGGGAATGCTTGATGTTTATACTGATCTTACCCGACAGTCAGCTGTTTTTGGAACTCATATAGAAATGTTGGAAATGTGTGAACTCAAGTCCTTACGTGACTCTGTGACATCAGAAGAGATAAATCAAAAGATCACGGAGTTTTATGAACATTTTGTAGTTTCTAAGAGTTGTAGTTCTGAAGAGCTTCTTCGTGCTGCACATACATCTGTTGCTCTTGATAAATTAATAGCTACTCACCGGTTAGGAGCAATGACTTATTATTATGAAGGAATAGGGAATGGTGAATATGAAAATATTGTGACGTCGATGATTGCAGGTAATACTTTGCTAACGGGACGAGGTATTCCAATAGCTGGTGAATATGAAGTGAAAAATGTACAAGCTATGAAGATATTATCTGACTTGGGTGCAGGAGGTTCTTTTTCGGAATTTTATGCGATTGATTTTAGAGATGATGTTGTGATGTTGGGACATGACGGACCTGCTCATTGGGCGATTGCAGAGGGAGCAGTTGGACTTGTGCCATTATCTATTTACCATGGAAAACCTGGTAAAGGTCTTTCAATACAAATGTCTGTAAAGTGTGGACCTGTGACTTTACTTTCCGTTTGTGAAGGCATTGATGGTGTGCATTTATTAGTTGCTGAAGGTGAGGCTGTGAGTGGGCCTACTTTCCAGATTGGCAATACGAATAGTCGTTATCGTTTTTCATGTGGAGCGCGTACATTTATAAATATGTGGAGCAAAGAAGGGCCTTCACATCATTGTGCTATCGGCATTGGACATTGGGCTACGATGTTGGAGAAGGTTGCCTTCTTGTTGGATATGCCAATTACTAAAATTTGATACAATAAATAAAGATAGAATTTAAGGTATAAAGAATATTTGAGAGATTATTATAAGAAAAGGCTGCATCAATTTTATGATGCAGCCTTCATTTTCTAGATTAATATTTAAACATCTAATACCTATTTCTCATTTTCTAGATAATTCTGATTACCAACCTTTATTTTGTTCTAGTACTACATCTTTGTTCGTGTCAATCACGCTTTGAGGTATTGGCCACAAATTGAATGATTTGCTACTTAATGATGTATTTGCGCATGGCCAGTAAGAATATTTTTTTATGCGATCAATGGCTATTGTCCCTCCCATGCGTAATAGAGTATTCCATCTTGATTCTTCATAAACCAATTCTCTGGCGCGTTCATCGAGGATTAGATCTACATCTATGTCAGAGGCAGAAACTAGATAACTACATTTAGCACGTGTTCTCAATTTATTTATATCAACTGCTGCTGCTGCTTTATCGCCTATTCTCCAATAGGCTTCTGCCCTTAATAGGATTGTTTCGGGTAGACGTAATAGGTAGTCATCTCGGAATAATGCTGTATAATTCTGTCCGTCAGCAATTCCTGTATATTTATCCGTAGCAATTTTGCATGATATTGGGAAAAGCATGGTTGCTGCAGCATCGTTTTTTATTCCATTGGCATCTTCTTTATATAGAAAATTCCAAGGAATTGGTTTTCCATAGTATTCGGTTCCTGGGATATTACCTAGGAAGAGTCTTCGGAATACAGCTTCAGAGTTCCTCATGTCATCAGCCCATTTATCTGTATAAATTTCATCACGTGTATAAAAGGTTGGGCATATTTGAACCATGCCTAGCCCGCCAACGTCTTCCATATTTCCATTTAGATAAGAACCACCTTGGTCTCTGAAAACAGGACCGTAAATCGCTGAATAATAAAGACGGAAGTCATCTCCTTCTTCTTTATAAAGATTATAATCAGATTGTGATACCCAAATTGCTTCTTTATTACCTTCTTGATAATCTAAATTACCTTCTTGAAAGAGATCCCAAAAAACATTTCCTTCTATAGGATAACCTGCAGTTGAATATAAGTGTTCGATGGTTTGTCCCGTAATTGAATTTGCATAATAAAATTCAGGATTTTCACTTTTACGTGTACCAAAACGTTCAGTCATTAGTTCATATAATCCACTATCTATAACATCATTAGCATAGCCTATAGCTTTTTCATATGAATCTTGACTGTTTTGTCCTTCTTCCTCCTCCAATAGTACACCTTTATCGATATAAAGTTGGCAAAGATTATGTTGAATCACAGCACGGACAATACGTCCGGCTTCTGCTGTTTCAGGTACATCATTTACTATATCTTCCAGTTCGTCAATAGCAAACTGATAAGTTTCCATACGTGAAGTTCGTTTATAATCATAACGTGGCGTGGTAGTTATTTCTGTGACAATAGGTACTCCACCAAATAATTCACCTAAATTTCGATAGGCAAATGCGCGAAAGAAACGTGCTTGAGCTAAAGCCCACTTTCTATTGGCTTCGGAATCCCAAATAATATTATCCTTTTCAGCGGCATAGATCGCAGAGTTGGCAGAAGTTATTAGATAATAATAATTAGAGTAAACTGCATTATATACTCCACTTTGGCTGGAAAGAATAGAATAATCATTAAAGCGATAACTATAACGGATGGTTGGTACATCAAACATGTCGGTACCATTTCCCATGCGGTAAGACCATAGATCTAGTTCTCCCCAATTGTTATATGGACAAAACATATGGCGCATACGTAGATAACAAGTTGCTATAACCTGGTTTACTTGATCTTGGCTAGTAAAGATATTATCTATCGTATAGAAGGTTTCAGGATTTTCTCTCAAAAAAGCGGCATCGTTGCAGCTGTTGAAAGATAAAGCTGCCAATGTTATGGCTACATATTTTTTTATTTTGAAAGTTGTCATTTTCGATGAATTAAATGGTTAAAAACTAATATTTGCACCAAAAGAAAGTGATTTCATTACAGGATAAGTTCCAGCAACAATTGAATTACCTATTTCTGTATCACCACCATCCCATCCACTAAACGTTATGAGATTTTTTCCTGAAACAAAGAGTTTTAATGTGTTCAACCCTATTTTTTTCATCCATGGTTGATTGAATGAATAAGAAAGACTGATATCCTGTAAACGAATGAAAGCGCGACTCTGTAATCCAAGGAAGTAAGCATCACCAGTATAAGTTGCTGCTGGATATTTATTGCTCTTATTTTCAGGTGTCCAGTATGGAACATATAGGCTGTTTACTCCAAAAAAATCTCCACTGCCACCAATGATATAAGCAGCTTTATTGGATGCTTGATAATAGCCTTTGCCGCCGAACACGCCTGCAATCATACAATACAATTCAAAATTTTTATAACTCAAGGTGTTGCTTAGGTTTAATTTGAAATTTGGGGCTTTGTTTCCTATTATGTGACGATCCTCAGCTGTGATAGCACCATCTCCTGTTATGTCGACATATTTTGGACTTCCTGGCGAAACTCCATTTTTTCCCATATATTCTACATCTGTTTCTTGAACAATTCCGTCTTGTTTATACCCATAGATGGAATGAATAGACTCACCAATAAAAAGGTTATTACCTATATCATCGTCTTCTTTACCATCGCCATCTAAATCTTCTCCATAAAGGTGATTTAATTTATCACGATTTAGCCAGAAGGTTAATGCACTGTTCCAGGTAAAATCTTTGGTTTGCATATTAACAGAACGCAAAGTAATTTCTACACCTCGATTTTGTACTTCTCCCATGGAAGAATAAATGTTATTGAAACCTGTCATCACGGGGATTGTACGGCGGAATAACTGATCAAATGTTTTAGAGAAATATACATCCATATCTAGAAATAATCGATTGTTAAACCATGTTGATTCAAAACCAATATTCCAAGCCTCTGTTGTTTCCCAACCAAGATTTACGTTTCCAATAGTTCCTTGGTTAATTCCATATAGAACCTTGCCGGAATTGCCAAAGGTAATTTTGATACCACCTGCAGAGCCTGCAGAAACTTGAGATAAAGTTGAATAGGCTCCTATCCCCTGATTACCATTTCGTCCCCAAGATACTTTTAGTTTTAAATCATTTAATGCTGTAAACTTTTTCATGAAAATTTCATTTGTTACACGCCATGCAATACCAGCGGCACCAAAATCTCCCCATTTAGAATTTACTCCAAAAACAGAAGCTCCATCTCGTCTATATGATCCTGTAAGATAATAAGTATCGCGATAGTTATATGATCCTCTTACTAGATATCCTATATTTGCCTGCTTCCAAGCATTCTTAGCTAATTTCTGAGTAGTAGCAAATGGTAGACCATCAATTCCTAATATAGTATTACCGTTCGATGCAAAGTCGCTACCTGTCATTTTTTTGAGTTTATAGTGTTTACTATCTCGGGTGGCAACTGCAGTCAAATCTATAGAGTGATTGCTAAATTTATTTGAATAGGTTAATATGTTGTCAATAACCCAGCTGGAAGTGCGTGTGTCTTGATCATAGCCGTTAGCACTCGCTAAATAGTTCTTTTGTGTGGAAACTGAATACCGATCTTCATCATTATAAGGTCCAACAGAGGTATAATAAGACTCATGAATAAAATTACTCTCATTTTGGAGCTCCAGATTAGTTGAATAGTTCAAACGATAGGATAATCCTTTGATATATGGAATACTAACTTCTGCAAATGCGTTTAAGCGGAAAGTATTGCGAATATCTACGTTATCTTGTGTACCATCGTTTACTCCCCAAAGAGGATTTACTGATTCGTTTGTCCCATTTGGATATTTTTCCAACATACCCTCTGAATTACGGTAAGGAACACCATAGGGGGACATTGTTTGTATAGCCCAAAGACTTGCGCTATTTCCTGAATAATCGGAACGTGTGTACGATGCATCTGCACCAACTTTTAACCAGTCATTAATTCTGGTATCGATTTTTCCTTTTAAAGTGATTCGATTATAGTCATCTCCTTCAATAATACCTTTACTATCTGTATAAGCTGATGAAAAATAGTAATTTATGCGATCACTAGCACCGGATACCGCTGCTTGATAGTCTTGAGTCCATCCCGTACGTGATACTAAATCCAACCAGTCTGTACTTATACTATTGTTGTAGTTGTCTAATTGTTGCCCCGTCATGAAGCTTGCATCCAAATAGTTATTTCGAGCCATAGTAGCATCTAACCATTGTTCAGCAGTCATCAAATCGGGTTTGCAAGCCCACATTTGCATGCTATTATTCATATTAAACGAAATAATAGGTTTCCCTTGCTTACCTTTTTTGGTGGTGATACAAATTACCCCATTGGCAGAGCGTGAACCATATACTGCCGCTGAAGTTGCGTCTTTTAAGATGTCAAAGGAGGCAATATCACTAGGATTAATGTCGTTAAGTGATCCCATGAAAATAATACCATCTACAACTATTAAAGGATCATTAGAACCAGAGATTGAATTCTGCCCACGCACTTGAATTCCCGGAGCACAACCTGCAGAATTTGAATATCCGACATCTAGGCCTGTAACAGCTCCCTTTAATGATTCCATAGCACTTGTATTAGGCGATAAAGCGATAGGAGAATTTTCTAATTTCACAGAAGAAACGGAACCTGCAAAGTCTTTTCTTTTAGCTGTTCCATAACCAATTACAACAACTTCATCTAGCGTTTTTGTATCTTCCAGCATGACGATATGTAAAGTGCTTTGGCTTTTTATTGTAATTAGTTGCTCTAAATATCCTACATAAGAAATTTTCAAAACATCACCTGGTTTAACAGCAATACTGAAACACCCATCTATATCGGAAATACAACCTGTAGATGTTCCTCTCAGCATTATACTAGCTCCTATTATTGGTTCTTCTTTCTCATCAAGAATTATACCAGTCAGAGTTTTATTTTCTTTTATAGGTGAAATTGATGCAGTTCTATCTTTTAGTAGAACTTTTGTGCTGTCAATTTCGATGGTTAGATTGTGGTTTTGTAGTAGGCGCCTCAAGACTGAAGATAGGTCCTCTTTATCAGCTTGCACTGATACAATTTCACTAGGGTCTACAGTAGACTGATCATAAGAAACAGTCAAACCTGTTTGTTGCTCAATTGTAGAAAAGATTTTTTCTAACTTTACTTTTTCAAACTTCATTGTTACTTTTTGGGGATAAGAAGCAAATGTTATTCCCCATAAGAACAATAGCATTAATAGAATTCTGAGTTTCATAGTAACATGTTTTTGATTTTAGATATTTATTGAATGAAATGAATGCTTATTTATAAGTGTAAAAAAGACTAATAAAATAATGGTTTTTATAGCTATAACTTTCTCTTTTGTTATATATCACAAAGATACGTTATAATAAATGGCTATAATAGGATTATAAAGTGTTTGTATTGTAAAATATCGATAATGTTAGTGCTTTTTATTTACTATAATAGGATAAAAACGACTTTTAAATGAATAATATCGATGATAACCTGAATAATCTCCGAAAGGATAGTCTAAAGAACGGTAAGTCCTACTTTCGGAAATCATTCAGTTTTTATTTCCATTGCATTTACAGGTCAATGATCGGATATTGTTTCCAGATGGCAACAGTAATGCGCTTCAAAGTTTGGTAATGTGCGTTGTTTTGTATGCCCAAAATACCATAATTGAAATTAGTATGTTTCTTTTCATTATTCTTGGAATCTAAAACTTATTTATAAATTGTCATTTTTACAGGTCCCAATAGCCCAGATACAGGCTTGCCTCGATATGCAGAAGGGATAGTTTGATAGTGATTGGATAGAGTACTATATACCAGTACTTCTATCCGGTTATTTCCGGTTTTTATGTAATCACTGATATCTAACTTGTAGGGTGAATGCATTAATACATCTACTACTTTTCCATTGATTTTGACTTCACAAGTAGCATTGACTTTGCCTAAATCTAAAGTTGTTTTCAGTGAATGTTCATTTGTCGGTAAATTAATTTTCTTGATATAATTTATGCCTCCGGAGTAGAACTTTAATGCACCGAAATCGGTCCAGTTACCAACTGGTATTTTTCCACCGTTGCACTTCATTTTTACCGGTTCTGTAAAGAAGGCAGGACCAATATATCCGAGTTCAGGCTCAGCAGTTATTGTGATAGTACATATTTCAGAAGTGTAGTTCTTTCCCATGTTCAGTAAGTAACTGTCTGATTTTATTTTTTTTAAACTTTTACTTGTGATGGCTTTACCATTTATCCATAATTGGGTGATCTTTCCTTTAACCTGCATTCTCATTTGCTCTGTACCAGGAGCTGTTTGAAATTGATACACCCATGTACCGGAGTCATTCTTTTGGATGCTATAGGGCAGATGCTTTGTTTGAAACCATTTCATTGCTACAATGGTATCGTAAGCATAATTCTCTTTTATATTAGCGTAATCATTAGGATAGAAAACGATGGCACTGCGCTTTCTGTTGTCCGTGCTATTACTTTTCTTCTCTGCTAATATGTAATTCTCTTTAGGTGTATTGGCATAAGCAAGTATAAGTTGATGCCAGCCTTTTTTCATTGTTACTATCTCTTGTTTTACGGGATTTTCGTCCAGGTAGCAATAATCAGGGACTTCTCCTTCTTGTATCATTTGGTATAAGCCGTCTTCTGAAGCATATACATAGGTTTTGAAAACCTGATGCCCCCCCTGATCAAGAATGATAAAGCGGTTATCTACTTTCCCTTTCAACCCATGAAATCCTTGACTTCCGGGGTTATCAAAAACACCATATTGCCATGAATAACAATAAGGAGTCCATTTCTCATTAGGAAGTCCTTTTATAAGTGATTCATTTAGCTCTACTGTGTGAGGCAAAACCATAGTTTCCATATATGGGGCATACCCATAAATTCCACTATAAGCCAATTTCTGTTCTTTTGTGATGGAGAATTCCTGTTGAGTCGGGATGAATTGATATGTAAATTCCCGTGCTTCTGGTCCAATTATTTCGTTTGTAGCCGGCAGTCGGAAATCTCCCCATTTGTTGTCCATCGTAGGTATTACTTCAATTTCCCAATCTCCATCGATAGGTATTTCCTGAACTACCTGAAGTTGAGTTTGTTTTTGATTATCATAAACAGGTGCACCTGGTGAAAAAATGAATAGTTTGGATTCATTATATTCCGCATCGTATTTTATCCATGTGCCTTGTTCTGTCTGTTTGAGAATGGGAACCTCGGAAATAATTCCATTTCTGGCATTCCAATATTCGATTTTTCCTTTACTCCTGAAAAATATCTCTTCTCCTTTATGTATATTCATAACCATATAGGCATCCTGATTGCCTATTCTGCGATGGAGTACTTTACCCTTTCCGCTTAAAGTTTTAAAATCGGGAGTAATGAGTGAAGTTATCTGTTGAGGTATTTTTTCAATGTCAGATTCTAGAATACCTTTGCCGCTGAAGATTTCGTGCAGAATACTTTCTACTCGTTTATCTTTTTCACCCGTCAAGGTGGTTGCTTTAGGTAGTTCACCAGTGGCTATGACAATACCACCTTTTTTATAGAATTCATAGATTTTGAGCAATGTTTCATGGTGTAAAGCTTTTATGTCGGCTAAAATAAGTACTTTGTATTTCTCGTCAGAAATATGAAGTTGTTTTGATTTTATTTCTGCATGTTGCAAAGATTGGTAATCAATAAAATCGTAGTCTAGACCACATGCACTAAGTTGATCTGTTACTTTCCAAAGAATATCAGGTTGTGCTTCCGGATATGCTTGCATTGATTCTGTGGGATACATAACAGCAATATCACATACATGTATCCCTTGACTGAGTATAAAATTCATTCTTTGTGCATATTTTAGCCATAGCTTCATGTGTGGCCAATAAGGCATACGGAAGTGGAAACAGGGAGGTGCCCATTCCCACCATCCTCCGTGCGTGGAATAATAGAGTCCATGCAGGCATAGTAAATTGCCTCCGGCTATTATGTGGTGATCTAATTGTGAAGTTAGCCATTCACCATTACTATCCCAGCCCATACTGTGGAATGCCTCCAACCATGTGCGAGGACGTTTGTATAGATGGGCAACCGAACTCGATACTTTGGTTTGCTGGAAACTAGAACCTCTGGCAGGAGCATCGTTACCTGGGGCTGTATACCAACTGATAGCTCTGAAGTAGTCCATATATTGGAGAGGTTCAAGTCCACGTCCATTATTATCACAACCATAGATTAATCCACGACTATTGTGCCAGTCGAAAACGGGCTTGAAGTATCGTTCTTCTGCCAGTTCTGTAACTACTTGTGCGTAATCCAGTCTAATTTTTGGGGTTATTTCTCCTATGTATTCTTGTAAGGCTGGTAAATAGGGAAGGATGTCATACCCTTTTCTGTTTTTAAATTCTTTCTGCATGTCTTCACACCAGGAATGGATATTTAGGTTGTAGTGTAGCTCGTCTTGGAAAAAATAATTTAAACCTTTTCTTCCTTGTGCATCAAGTTTTTCTTCAAAACGATTGAAGTATACTTCGACCAAACGTTGTCCATATTGCGGATGTAGTTCGGGAGATGCAGTTGTGTAAGTAATATATATTTTTTTCTCTTCATTTAGCTGGGGTTTCCATTTAAGTTTTCTGTCTTTTATATATTCTTTCAGATTGATTTTACCCGGATATGCAATGGCGGAAAGAGTATGTTCAGGGAGAGTGATATTCAGTTCTTCACCGGAGTGAAGTATGTAGGTATTCCAGTGCAAGCGGCCTTGATAATCTTGAAAATCCGATCTTTGTAGCACTTCATCTACATAGAATCCATTCTTAGCCCATCCTACAACGTAGTCATCTACTCCTAGGCCGATTCCTTTTTTTGCACATTCGCCAGAAAATTGATTCCATAAAGTCCACCATTCGTTTGTGTAGAATCCGGGTATGCCTGCATCCGCACGTCCAAAACTTCCATAACCTTGGGCATTGAGCTCAACATCTACTTGTGGATGTGTGTGGATATAACTTACTGATAACCCATCAGTTGATGCGTCACTTAGAATGGAGAGTTGATCCATCAGGCGTTCATATTTCAGAGAATCCCCATTCCACCAATAGAAAGGAACATTTCCATATCCTTTAGGAGGATTGGCAAAATTGGACTTTAAGTTTATATCTCCATTGCGGGAGGGGTAACCTTGGTATTTCAGGGATTGAGCGTAAAGCCCTATACAAAATAAGCTTAAAATACTATATGCAGTAATTCTATTCATAATGTGATATTTTTATTCATATAGATAGAACATACGTTCCATTAATTTCCATTTTTCAGCAGAAGTGCTTCCTGGTACACATTCCTGGAATCTGGATACATAGTTTTCCCATTCTTCTTGTTTGGGTAGGTGAGCCAACTTATTCATTGCTGTTTCCCAGTCAAAATTGATAGGTGTTTCTATGATCATGAATACCTGCGATCCTAATATGTACATTTCCATTTCCAGAATACCAATAGAGCGGATTCCTTTACGAATTTCGGGCCAAGCTTCCGACTTACTGTGTACTTTACGGTACTCTGCTATTAAAGCTGGATTGTTCTTTAAATTTAATGTTTGACAATACCTTTTAATCGGTATAGAGTATTGCTTTACTATGTATCCTTGATTTGGTAACATAAATATATGTTTTAATTATTATATCTTTGTTTTTCTAAGTGTTGACTAATGTTTTCTTTTTAGTGGAATATTATGCCTGTGTAAAAAGTTGACATACTAATAGCACTCCCTCTTTTTGTATTTAGCTATACAGGCCTCCTTTCTGTGAGGGGATTGTGCACTGCTCAATGTAGAAGGTAAAGAAGAACTTAGTAAAATGTTTTTAGTTTTTTCGACCCATAAATCTGCCATTAGCTGGTGCCCTGAAACAGTAGGATGTATCCCATCCCATATCCAATGTGAAGGAGGAACGTTATATTTTCTAATAGCTTCATCGAAAACGGATTGATAAGGTAGAAAGATAGCTTTGTAATCTTTTGCTATTTTATAAATTACTTCGGTGCACTGTGCAAGTAACTGCATTCGTTCATTAAATCTTTCGGCTATCTTAGATATGTTAATGGCGAAAGGTTGAGCCAGAACAATTTGTATGTTAGGGTTTTGGGCCAATGCTTGATCAAGTAAAAAGCGGTACTTCTGTTCCCAAATCTTTATATCGAATTGTGCTGGCAAACTTTTTTCCATAGCGTGACTCACATCATTAATACCTATCAGGATAGATAATACATCAGGGCAGATATTTAGAACGTCTTCTTCCCAGCGGTTGTAAAGGTCATCAAGAGTATTGCCACTTATTCCCCTATTAAAGAATTCAAGATTAGCTTCAGGGTAATGTCCTGTGAATTCTGCTGCACATAGGTACATATATCCACTACCGAATAAATGATTCTTATCCCAGTGGTTACGTTCAGCAGAAGCTTTGCCACCACCACCCCAGTTCCCGTCAGTGATAGAGTCACCAATAAAAAGGACACGTAAGCCAGTATTGTGGTTTTTCCCTGTGATGTAGGGAAGTGACAGTGTTATTAGTAATAGGCAGGCAATTAATCGTTTCATGTTTGTCCTCCGATTTTATAGATACTAATCAAAAACAACATCTTTTTTAGTATGATGCTATATTTATTTTACTTATTTGTTGGGTGGTACCAAGTCTATTATAATTGGTCAATTTCTATTGGCTGTAATCCATCCATTTAATTGGTTATTGTCTCTTAAAGGAATAGTTGAGATTTATCGACTTAAAAAAGCCGATAAACCAATCTTTCTATTTAGTGTGAGTTATTTCTTTATTTTGAATACAGGAGCAATCTTATTAACCTGTTTATCAGGCATATTTATAAGTAACCCTTTGTCTGTACGTGTGAATGGAACTTTACCATAGCCTAATAATTCCACTCTGCTAATCTTATCAGGGAATAATTTACTTTCATCAGACAATGACTTGATGAGTATTTGCTTTTCTGTTGGCCAAGCCAGAACCGTAGCGTATAAATCCTTTTTAGTCTGTGTGAAGCGGATTTCCTGTGCCGTTGCTTTGCTATATGATCCTTCATTGAATCCTTGTGCATTAATTTTGATATCTGCTTCAGCTATCGGACCTTCACCGAATATTTCCCAAGGACGAGTATCAAAGATGGCCTCTCTATTAATATTCATCCAATCTCCGAATTCATTCAATATTTTCTCCTCCTTTTCATCAAAGGTACCATCAGCCCGTAATGGAACACTGAGCAGCAGATTGCCATTTTTACTTACGATGTCAACTAATAGTTTTACAACATCTGCCGCGGATTTATACCAGTTATTCTCATAAATAGATGTATTGTAATGCCATCCTCCAATGCATGAGCAGGATTGCCATGGTTGCTCCATAATTTCATTGGGTGCCCCGCGCTCTACATCCCAGACTATAGCTTTGCGTTGGTTTTCATCCAATATCTTACTCAGCATGACAGCCTCCAGTTTTCCTTTATGAGTGGCCATATTATGATTGTAGAAGTGAGCTGCGATCTTCAATCCTGCATCGCTGATAGGGTAGAATGGAACTACTGTTACATCAAAATAGATGAGATCAGGATTGTAACGATTGATAGCATCTACCGTACGGTCATAAAAATTAGTACAATATTCTTGAGTTGGTAAAGATGCTCCATTTCCCCAAGCCCATTGGCTATGTATCATACCGTCTACCCAACTTCCTTTACTCATCGGATGATTTTGCGCATATAAATCCTGCGGGTCATATCCTTCCCACCACTTACCTTTACCGTCAGCTTTTGTCAGTGTACCATCGTAAGGAACACCCGCTTTGGGACCGTTTCTATCATAACGTTGAGAGGGCTCATACCAAGTCCAGGCATGGTCGGCATGGAAACTGATACCAAATGGAAGTTCGTACTTACGTGCAGCTTGTTCCCATTCTGCTAGAATATCACGTTTTGGTCCCATGTTTTTTGAATTCCAGGCTTGATATTTGCTGTCCCAAAGGTCGAAATTATCGTGATGGTTGCCTAAAGCGAAGAAATATTGTGCACCTATCTTTTTATAGAATTCAACCAATTTATCCGGGTTCCATTTTTCAGCTTTAAATAAAGGAATAATATCTTTGAAACCCACTTCAGAAGGATGTCCATAGTGCTCTACATGATGTTTATATTCCGCTGATCCTTCCAGATACATGGAACGTGCCATCCAGTCGCCTGAACCTTCTACACACTGTGGCCCCCAATGTGCCCATATTCCGAACTTTGCATTTCTAAACCATTCGGGAACTTGATAATTTTCCAGTGAACTCCATGTGGGTTGGAATTTACCTTTCATCATGGGTTCGTTTTTTTCCGATACCGGAACTTGATAGTTCTGAGCAGATAATGTCCCTATCGAAAGAGCTAAAGATGCTAATAAAATTTTTGTTTTCATAGGTATTAATATTGTTTCTATTGTACATTGCAAAGATATGGATTAATTAGTAGCTTTGATAGGATTAAAAAGTGCTTGTATTGGAATATATCGATAGATTTATTAGAAAAAGCCTTTTAAGATAGGATGAGAACGATTTTTATATGGAGAATATCGATAACTATTTTGAAGGCTTAATAAAATCACTTACCTTTATCAAGTTACTAAATACTATATACTATGGCTTTATTGGTTGATAAATTGCACCCTTTAGTGCTGAATGTCGGTTTGGCTGTGCACAATGCAGATTGGAATTGGAAAAACGTAAATAGCCCGTTTACGCGTTTGTACTATATAACAGAAGGGACGGCTCAAATACAACTATCGGGAGGTATACAAATTCTGAAACCAAATTATCTGTATTTCATCCCAGCTTTTACTATACACAGTTATATATGTAATTCTTATTTCTGCCATTACTATCTGCACATTTATGAGGAGCATCAATCAGATACGAACTTATTGGATGAATGGGAATTTCCGGTAGAGATACCTGCCGGCGATTTGGATCTGGCGTTGTTTCAACGCTTGTGTGCGATAAATCCTCACATGAGTTTGCCTAAATCGGACCCCTCGACTTATGATAATAACTCGACGTTGATGGAAAATCTTCTGAAGAACAAGCAGCGTGCATTATGTGACAAGGTTGAATCACGTGGTATTGTATACCAGTTACTGGCACGTTTCTTAAAGCGTGCGCAAATTAAAGTGGAGACAAAGGACGATCGGATAGAGAAAGCTATTCTTTATATACGCAAACATATCTATGAGGCTATAGACTTGGCAACTTTGTCTGAGAACTCATGTCTGTCAAAAGATCATTTTATCCGTTTATTCAAAAAAGAAACTGGTGTGACCCCTTCAAAATATATCAATCAGAAGAAAATAGAAAAGGCACAACTCATTTTGGTAACTGATGAGATGTCCGTAAAGAACGTGGCTTTTTCTCTTTCTTTTGATGACTATTCTTATTTTAACCGACTATTTAAAAAGACAACCGGACTGACACCTCAGGAATACCGTAATTCTTATCACTGATAATCGGAGATTTAGAACAGTATTCTTATTTGAACCATACCCGATCCGTGTCTGGCCCGTACCTGGTCCGTATCTGGTCTATGCGTATAGATACGGAGGAAATACGGGCCGGATACGGTTCAGGTCTTGAGAGAGAAGAAATACAGAACATTCTTATCGCTCATTTTTACGGAAATCGTACTCCGATTATTCTCGTACCGAGAACTTATAGATGCATTGGCTATGATACTTTTCTCCCGGTCTTAATACTGCCGATGCCCATTCCGGCTTATTTGGTGTATCAGGATACTTCTGTGTTTCCAAGCAGACAGATGCACGGAAGTTATAAACGATTCCCTTCTTGCCCGTCAAAGTTCCATCCAGGAAGTTGCCGCAATATACCTGTATACCGGGTTCATTGGTATAAACATCCAGAATGATGCCGGTAGTC
>ERZ839767.3687-NODE-3687-length-16973-cov-4.443551_pt1 | contig 16973 bp, 15 predicted proteins | sample MGYA00519879_ERZ839767 | MGnify/ENA primary metagenome ERZ839767 (study PRJEB31850, sample SAMEA3708852) | human gut metagenome | biome: human gut; feature: human-associated habitat; material: faeces | place: China | collected 2014 ...
AATAAATTTTAAATTTTCTCTCATAAACTTCTTCATAAAAACCACCTGTCCTTTCTTATGTACTCTTACTGACCTCTTGTTTGTATCAACGGTATTCTCAATCCGCTTCGCTGTTTACTTATATAAAATAAAGACTTTGCTTACCAATCCTTTATCTTGATTTAAGTATAACAAAGTCTTTTAATAATTTATTTAATTGTATTTTTTAGCAATATTAATGTAACTTTTAGCACTTATTATTTATTGCTTGTTTTATTATAATTATTGTTTTTCTTCTTGACTCTCCTAAAAAAATAACGCTTGTTTTAAACCCTATGTATTATTCTATAACAAATTTTTCCTTTGCCGGATATGTTATTGCATATTCAAATGCAATCTCTTTAACAGACAACGGTTTAACTTTTATATCCCATGTGCATTTGCCTGTAGCTTCATCAAGTACAACATCGTCAATTCTGTTCAACATAACTTCTACTCCATCCACCTGTGAAACCGGTATCCTGTCATAAAGTCGAAGTGTTATTGTGCATTGCAGATTATTTGTGACCTCAAATATATATTTATATCTTCTTATTATTTTTCCCTGCAGCTTTTTGCTGCTCACTTCATCTGCCACTTTCCTGCTGTTGATTTTTACTCCTTTAACGCTGCCCAAATCAATCTTTAAATTTTCTGCCTTGTCAACATTCAGGAAACATCTGCGTACATAATCAGAATCAAGATATATGTCAAGCCAGCCTGAAATCATATCATATTCTTTCAAACCTTTAACATCAACATAAAAATATTCATTTTGTCCTTTTCTTGGAATTGCAAAATAATTTTTAAATATTTCTATTTTTTTCTGCCAGACCGCAACCTCATTTTCGCATTTTGGAAGTAATGTCATTTTCCACGGTAATTCAAATTCATGTAATATATCAGAATTGTTTTCTCTTACATTTACCGGAGTCATTTCAAGCATATCTTCTTTAATTCCATGCCCCCTTCTTCTTTCCCCGGAATCATTTGCCGGTAATGCCGTCATTTCCTCCTGCTTATCCACACCAAAATCATCAGTATATAGACTGAATGTATCTCCTGCATCTTGCATTTTCTTTATATATTGCGTATCTAATGCATCTTCAAGAAGATTATACTCATATGTATTAATTCCACTTGATAAAGTAATTTTTACATTATCAAACCTTTCATCAGACTTTTGATTATTAATTTTTGCAAACATAGTCATTGTGGCATATGGTTCATCTGATTTAACATCAATTTTATAATATGGCTCCCATGAAATTCCAAATGTTTCATATCCAATTTCTATGAAATATTCTCCTCCAGGTTCAGCTATCATATCCAATATTAACATCCGTTTTCCTGCATACTTATCAGAACAATCGCTACATTCATCTTCATCATCCATGTTATGAGCAAGTTTATTTATACTATTCACCAGTTGATTTGCTTCATCCAAAAGGTTAGCATACATTTTTTCAATTTTGTCACACTCTTCCTGCGTTTTATCTGTAAAATCAGACTCTAAAATATCTTTCTGCATTTTCTTAACCAGCTCATATCGGCTAAACAAATTATTTTGTTTTTGCTTCCTTGCCAATTCTTCATCACTTGGCAGCCCGGCTGGCTGTTTCATACACCTTACTTCCGATTTAGAATAACAAAGCAAACCTTTTGAAGTTCTTACATTAACATTTCTCGTAGCATCACTTAATTCGATAAGGACATTTGTTCTCTGATTTTTTGGCACAAACTTTTCCCTTTTCAAAATTTTAGCTCTATTTCTGAAAATTTTCACATCCGCATATTCCATCTCAGCAATGCAATCAGTGTCATTAATAAGGTAATCCGTACTGCCCCAATTGGGTACTCCCATTCCCATATCCATTTCATATTCAGGCATTAACCCTGTTTTTACAGCGTCATATTCTTTATCTAAAATTTTCACCGGAGTTTCAACCTCTGTATTGCCCTCATCTTCTATGTCTAATTCCTCATCAATAAATGGATTTACTGTATCCTCGTCATCATCATCATTATCGTTGTCACCTTTAAACTCCATTATTCCGGCACAATATGGACACTTAAGAAACTGTTCCGCATTGTAAAAATGTCCCTTTTTACATCTTCTTAAATTCATGTTGTTTACCCTCCTTATTTTTATTATCTCTGGTCTAATAACAATGATGAGTAATTTAAGTCTTCACCGTCATATTGGTCAAGATTTAAATCAGCCGTACTATAATCACTATTTCCACTCTGCTTCTCCTCAAGTGCCATTTTCTGACCTTGTAATAATTTATCAAAAGCATATGTATCCATATAATACTCACCATCAACTTCATAAATATATGATGCAACTGTTTGAGTATCCTCTCCTTTATCACCGCTCATTCTAAATGTCATATCTGACTTTATACATCTCTGCAAATTACAGCCCGTTTCTACAACATCTTTCATTGTTTTGTTCAATGTTTCTATTGTATCAACATCTCCGCCATCTTCATCATCATCTTCACTTAAAGCATTGTTTAATTTCTGAACATCAAATTCTTCAAAACTGCTTTGTTCAAAACTTATCTCAACATTACTTCCATACACTTCCTGCAATGTTTTTTTCAATTCATTAAGCTCTTTTTGCATACTGCTTTCATCTTCAGGATATTCAAAATTTTCAATATTTTTATCAGGTGTCAGGTCATTTAGCTCTGTACCGGAATAATCCTGTATGGCTTTTAGATATTTGCTCTGCACATCATATATCTGTGAGTCCTCGTCATAATAATCTTCATCCTGATTTTCTGAATTCTTAAAAGTTAAATCACTATAAGCAAATACTCCTTTTTCCCATGTACTCTCTTTATTATTCAAAAAATGTATACTAGAACTAATCTTATCCAAACTCTCTCCGGCAGTGTATGTACCGGCTATACTATTGTTTTCATACCTAGTCAATTTGCCTTTTTTAATCGTAAAATATATTCCATTATCTACAAATATTTTACTATTCTTAAGTTCAAACTTTATAACATTTCCCTCAAAATCAAAATCTCCTGAATAAGCAATACCTCGTGACATTTTTCCATCCTTGTTAATAAAAATATCATTCTCTCCTAAATCACTAATCCACAATCCCTTAAATTTTTCAATAGTATTACTTTGATTTTTACTTTCATAATTTCCACTATTTACAACTGAACTACCCACACCACATCCTGAAAATGCAAGCATACTACAACATATAATACATAAAAATCTTTTTCTCATATAGTAATTCCTCCTTGTATCTTGTAAATTAAATATCTCGCTGATTCGCTCGGATGAAACAAATTTATTTGTTCCATCCGAGTTTTACCTTTGCGTAAAAAAGTAAAGACTTTGTATATTAAACTATTATTCCTAATTTAATATAACAAAGTCTTTTTTGAAAAATATTTAATTGTAACTTTTGTCAATAAAAATGTAATTTTTAGCACATAATATAATTATATTTTCAAATATCCAAACAAAAATATTACAATTTTTAATTATCTAATATTTAAATTTACTAAAGCATATGTTCCTGATAATCCCGCATATTCTGATGCTATCTGACAATCTATTTTTAACTGTGATACACCACTTACATCTATTGTCACATTCTTAGGTATCATTTCTGCTTTTAAATCAGTATATTGTGCTAATAATTTTCCATCTCCATATATCAATAATATACAATCGTCTTTATATTTATCATCACAATGACCATATGTAAATGATAACATATTACATTTATTGTCTAAATTATATATTACAGAATTGCTATTTCCATTGCTACTGCTATATATATTATATACCACTGAATTCTGATACATATATCCCGCCATCTGCACTGATTTATTATATTCCACTGCCCCATATGTTTGATATGGTTCTGATATGTCTACCACTCTTGTTCCAGTAGATATACTGACCAGCTCACTTGAATTTTTCTCATGAAATTTTATATTTGACAATCCATATGTTCCTGACAAACCCGCATATCCTGATGCTATTTGACAGTCTATTTTTAACTGTGATACACCACTTACATCTATTGTCACATTCCGTGGCATCATTTCTGCTTTCAAATCAGTATATTGTGCTAATAATTTTCCATCTCCATATACCAGTAATATACAATCATCTCTATACTTTCCATCATAATGACCGTATGTAAATGATAATTTATCATATTTATTATCTAAATTATATAATACATAGTTACTATTTCCATTGCTACTGCTATATATGTTATAAACCACTGAATTTTGGTAAACATATCCTGCCATCTGCAACGACTTATTATATTCCGCTGCCCCATATGTTTGATATGGTTCTAGTTCTGTATCATTTGTTTTTTCATTTTCTTGTGGTTTATTCGTAGGCTCTGTTTCTCGTGTTGGTTCTACTGTCGGCTCTGGCCTATATGTTGGTTCCGCCGTAGGCTCTGGTTTATGTGTTGATTGTGGTTTTTCTGTCGGTACTGTAACAATTTTGTTTCTAACCACTTTTACACTACATCTATAATTTTTATTTTTATATTTAGCAACAACAGCAGTATTGCCTACATTCTTTGCCATAATTTTTCCATTTTTTACTACTGCTACACGCTTATTCAAACTACGCCATTTTACTTTTTTGGCTGCTGCTCCAATCAATCTTACTTTTATCATCTTTCCTTTTTTCAATGTAACAGACTTTTTACTTAATGTTATATGCTTTTTTGCATCAACATTTTTCAAATTTAAGTTTCCAAATAATATAGAAACCATACAAACAACAACTAATACATTTAACTTGATACTTTTCTTCATATAAATCATAACCTCACTTTCTCTTTTATAAATTATTTTATTCAATGTAAAAGACTTTATATAAACAAATTAATACTCTGTTTACTAAATTTATATATTAGATTTTAAATTTTTATACTCTGTCATAATCTAATACTTATAAATACAAACTCTTTTCATTTATAATTCTATATAATCAATACAAGACAATATCATCTCCAGAAAAAATACCCTCACAGAAAACAGTTCCATCTTTTGATACAAAGTAATATCCTAAGTTAGTAAAATGGTCTTGTACAAACTCACTTATTTTTATAGCCCAGTATTTTTTTCCTTTAAATTTATATGGAGTATCAGCAGTTGAGACATAGGCATATTCACTACCCATAAAAGTTTTTACTTTTTTTACAGCCTGCTTTTTCGTAATATTTCCCTTTGCTTTTTTTACTATAATAGTACACTTTAATATTTTACCATTTACTTTAGCTGATATACTTGTTTTTCCTACTCTGCGTCCAACAATTTTATTTACCTTTTCTGAAGTTTTTGATATATCTGAAATTCTTCCTGTGGCAATTTTACTGTTTTTGTAAGTCCATTTAATCTTTGAAGCATTTCCAATCAATTTTAACTTTTTACACTCACCAACTTTTACAACAATCTTACTTTTGTTAAATTTATATGCCGCACTAGCTTTTTTATCACACAACAGAAATATTGTAAATATACACATTAAAAATATTATTCTTTTTAACTTCATAATTTTCCACCTCTATATATTATAATATCAACATCTACTGTTTTATAATTTCGTTCCGCATGATTCACAGTAGCCGTCTCTCCATGATTTGTCACCAAGTACTCTACCACATGAAGAACAAAATTTTGGTTTTACCGAATTTTTTGCAGCAGTTACATTTGATATTTTTCGTTCTGACGAATTCATCGACATCATATTCGCTTTGTATTCTGAATCTAAATCTAAATATCTCCTTATGTCATAATATACCCTTACCAAAAAACACCCTATTAAAAATAAATATAATAATGCCCATATAGGTTTTCCATACATTTCCTGTCTCCATACCCTTAATACTGATTTTTCTTGTACATATGCATCAAATACAATCATAATGCTAATAAATCCACCAAAAGCCGCCGGAAACTTTAACCATGCAGGTCCATAATCTTTCTTGTGCTGTGGATTAAATATCTTCTTTTCATATTCTTTTTTAGTCATTGAAATTCCCTCCTTAACTTCTGTAAAATCATTAAGTTAAACAGATATTCTCAATCCGCTCTGCTACTTAATCATAATACTATTCCTGTTTTGCCTAATATACTTACGTAAAATAATAAATAAAGACTCTGTTTACTACATCCTTGTTTTAGATTTAGTATAACAAAGTCTTTTTTGAAAAATATTTAATTGTAACTTTTGTCAATAAAAATGTAATTTTTAGCAATTATATTTTTTATCTGTCATTGCAAAATTTTATTCGTCTGTTCCTATTAAAACTTTTTTTCCTTCAAATGCAAATCCATAATGTCTGATATTTTCTTTTTTCACTCCCGCTTTTAACAGCTCTGTATCATATTTCTTTTCTTCTATCTGCTGCAATGCATATTTTACCGTTTCTTCTAGTGATTTTTCCATCGAATGATTGATAACTTTAAATTCAAGTATCAATCCCGGTAAATTGCTATTTTCTGTATCTCTCGGTATCATCATTACATCGTATCGTCCAAAACCACTCTCTTTATTTGACTTTATTATATAGTCTTCTCTTTTATCGACCATAAGTCCAAGTAAAAATCCATGGTAAAAACGCGATGACTTTCTAGTCATCGCATACAAGTTTGAACTATCGTTCAAACTTAAGCCATTAGCTACTCCTTTACAGTCGTAGCATGAGGCTAAATCCTCCGGGCGTATTCTTGATTCTTCTTTTCCTGCAACATCAAAACTGCTGAATGTATCAAGTGCTATATCATTCATATAACTGTTCATGGCATAAAGGTCACCCGCAAGCATTGCTTCAATAAAATCACCTGTCATATTACTTCCATTGTCAAACCATTCTTCTATCATTATCTCGAACATTTGCTCAACTTCTTTATTTGTTAATTTTAATGTATAATATCTTTTTCTAAAATCTCCTTCATATCCAATCTTGACAACCCTAAGATAACCACTTGCAAGCAACAGACTCCATACAGCATTTTCTCTTTTTTCAAGCTGATTATAGACTATCTGTTCGTCTATCCTTTTCTCTATAACTCCACCCTCAATAAGTATCTCCATTGTCTTTTTAAGATTTGGTGACCCTGTCTTTACTAACTTATTTACAAGTCCATTTGAACTGGAGTCTGCCCAATATGAACCAAACTTTCTTGCTTTAATAAAATTAAGTATCGACCACGGATTATATATATCATTTTTGTTTCCAAAAGTAAATCCATCATACCACTCTTTTACGCTTTGCTTTTTTTCTGACAATTCATATTTATCAAGTGCTAAAAACACTTCTTCTTCAGTAAAACCAAAATCTGTTTCATACTGTTCAGATGTTGTAGTCACTACCAACAGATTATTCAAATCCGAAAATATACTTTCCTTGGACACTCTCGTAATACCTGTCATTATCGCCCTTTCAAGATATGGGTTTGTCTTAAATGTATAGTTAAAAAAACTTCTTGTAAATGCAATAATCTCATCCCAATATCCATTTACATATGCTTCCTGCATTGGTGTATCGTATTCATCCAAAAGGATTATTACATTCTTTTTATAGTATCTGTTTAAAAAACATGAAAGATTGTTAATAGCTCTATATATGGTCTCACTTGAGATATTTTTATTTGCATTTATATCTTTTGAATACTCATCTAATTTCTTAAAGAAATTTTTTTCTGCTTCAGACAAAATATCACTCTCCAAAAGATACGCATGACTCTTATAGGTTTCGTTTATAATAGCAACCATATCATTCTTAGCATCTCTAAAAGTATTAGACTTTATCCCCGCAAAACTCATAAATATAACCGGATATGTTCCCCGAATTTCACGATACTTTTTTTCTTTCCAAATATCCAGTCCCTCAAACAACTCTCCCCTGTCCTTATATTCAACTGAAAAGAAACATTTTAGCATATCCATGTTTAATGTTTTTCCAAAACGGCGTGGTCTTGTTATTAGCGTAACATCATCCTGATTTTCCCACCATTCTTTTATAAACATCGTCTTATCTATATAAAAACAATCATTTTCAATTATCTTATCAAATCTTTGTTTTCCGATACCTACTACTTTCGCCATACAAACACCCCCAAAAAATAAAATTTTTCACGCATTTGTTATTATTCACACATCATCACTTTGCTAATTATATTAGTATTTTGATAATAGAAAGTAAAGAAAAAGAGCCTGTACTTTTATATTAGATTTTAAAATTTTGATACTCTGTCATAATCTAATACTTATAAATACAAACTCTTTTCATTATATTTCTATATAATCAATATAAGACAATATCATCTCCAAGAAAAATGCCCTCACAGAAAACATTTCCATCTTTTGATACGAAATAATATTATCTCTCTTTAATAACTTTATAAATTAAATATTATTTCTTCTTATATTTCTTTATACTTGAAGCCATTATAGCATATCTTTCGCAGTAATATCCGGATGCCGCTCCCATAAATTCTCCTTTTACTGTAACTTTTTTTCCTACATACTTTGACATATTTGCCTTTAAATATGCGCATTGAATCATTATTCTTTTTTCACTTGACTTCTTTTCCCAAATTGAACATTTACACTTTATTTTTTTATTTAAAATCAAGTCATAATTCAATATCTTTTTTCCATTACCTGCTATAGCATGATGTTTTACCACTTTTCCGGTTAAAGTCACTATTTTAAGCTTATCACCGTCATATATCTTAGCTTCGGCACATTGAGTTTTTCCCATAACTCCAGTAAACAACACTGTAATTAACACAATATAATTTAGTATATTCTTTAGATTTTTCAATTTTTCTTCTCCTCCCTCTTTACAAATACAAATCACGGTTATCTTCCGTATTTTTATATAATTGTATTTTTGTGTACTTTTTAGCCTTAAGCATCTTCTTTAATGCCGCCTTATATTTTTTATAACTTGTTTCCTTTCCATTTATCTTATAGGAAGTATAATATACAGTCATTCCGTAAAAAGATTCCTTATGTTTTGCCTGCTTTTTATATGACTTATCGTCCGTTCCTGAATACTCCGCCTTTTTAACTATTTTTCCGTTATTTTTAATTTTATAATATGTCCCCCAATATGCACCTGTATGTGCATCGTTAACTAATATAATTTTTGATTTTTTATACCATTCAAATCCATGACATAATAAGACTTTTTTTACCTTACCTTTTACATATCTAAATATTTTTACACTCCCGTCAGCCCAGCAGGCTTCTGGATTTTCTACAACCAGTTCTTTTATTCCATCCCCGTTTAAATCAATGCAAGCAAATTTATAATTTTTTGTTTTATTGACATCAGGGGCACTGGAATAATCCTCTCTCCACTTATGTTTTTCTTTACTTAACAGCTTTCTATAGGCAGTTATGGCTTTTTTATTTGTATCTTTTGCATATGTCTTTACAGTTTTTATATTAATTCCCGTTATCATAAGTGCTGCAATCAATATAAGTGATAATATTTTTTTACTTTTCTTCATTCTGTTCATATTCTTGTCCTTTCTTTAATCATATTTTTGCTTTACAACAAATCAGAATACTCAATTCTATATCCACCAGTATATAAAGTATGGTTATCCAATCCACATCTCAAACCAAAATGTGGATCTGCGTCCTCCCTCTCTCCTATTATATTTACCTTTAATTTTCCATTTTTTACGATAACTGTTTTCATCCATTCTGCCTGTTGTGCTCCACCATATATGATAAATCCTTTATGTCCGATATAGGCATATACCTCACTATGTAACGCTTCTACACTTCCTATCTTTTTAATTTTTCCTTTTTTCCAGTCATATACATAAAATCTGGCATCTGCCTCTGAAGACCCTGCTCTTACTATCAATTCTGCAACACTATCGTTATCAATATCTGTCAGATAATAGCCGCTAATATACTTCTTTCCTAATGAGTTATCAGTATTATAGCTTTTTACTATCTTTCGATATGCTTTTTTTATTTTTGCAGGCATTTTTTTTACACACTTTTCTTTAACAATTTTACTCAATTTTTTATTATATTTTTGTGCTTTTTTATATTGCCCTTTCTTATAATACTTTAAAACTTTTTCGATATTTTTTGTATCCGAACTCACTGAAGCAGCAAATACATTTACATTATTTGCTAACCCGTTAAAAAACAATATAACAGCTACTACAGCCGCTAATATCCTAATACTTTTTTTCATTATCACAATTCCTCCTTACATCTTTTCTGCTTTTCTTAAGTTTCACATTTATAGTTCTTCCTTCAAATTTAATCCCATCCATATTTTTTAGGTATCTTTTTTCCCCATCCCGTTATTGCTTTCTTTTGTTTTCCGTTATATTTGCAGGTATATACTTTGTATTTCCAGTCACTTTCACGGACTACATAGTAATATATTTTGTTATTTTCAAACTTAAGTAAATTACCATCGCATACTTTCTTTTTTCCGGTTCCATTTAACTTAAAAACATTAATCGGATAATTACCTGCATCTCCTGCATTTGTGCTTGTAACTACATGATTTCCATCAACCAATACATTCGCAACTACTGATGTCATATATTTTTTTCGTTTCTTTTTTAAGTCATAAGCATATAATTTTATACCATCTGCTTCCATGTCTATTCCGCAATATAAATACCTTCCACTACATCCAGATACAACATAAGATTTTCCAGATATGATTTTCGTATATTTACCTGTTTTAATATCATATTTATAAATACAATTTTTAGTTTCATACGGTGATATTTTTTTTACAACTACACTGTAATAAATGATTTTTCCGTTTGTTGTAAAATCAGTAGTCGTATTTTTTGCAATGGTCTTTTTCACTCCATTTTTCTTCATTATAATTTTATATTTATACGACCCTGCTTCTTCATATTGTTTTGCCACAACAGAAATCCCTTTAATAGTTGTATTTCTATTTACACCTCGTTCAGTTACATATTTATCTTTTGCATCAGCATTTTTGCTTACTCCTAAAAATACCATTACCATAAACAACATTATTATAATCTTTGTAATTTTTTTATTCATATATATCAATCCCTTTCGTTTTTATCCATTTGGCGTCCTATTAAAACTTCAATTACAATCTGTACTGAATATCTGATACCTGCCTTTGCATATCCGCTAATATAAAATTTGTTACAAGGCTGTTAGCAACTGTCATTCTTTCATAGTCCTCACGCTTTTCCTGATTTCTTTCTATTGCAAGTAAATGATTTATATTATCCATTCTGCTTCTCTCTGCTATCTCATTACTTTCAGACAACAATGCTATCTGTTCTCGCTGGTTTTCAAGTGCTTCATTCATTTTTCCAATAACACTTTTTAATTGTTCAATTATTTTTTCAAGCAGCATCGTCTGTATTATTTTATCCAAATCATCCTCTCTTGAAGTTGAAAAATAATCATATAAATATGCTATCGGATATATGTTCCTAAAACGGCTCGGTATTATATTTATATCATATAAATCTTTACTTAACTCTGCTGCTTCTTTTCTTCTCTTAACCAAGTATTGTCTTTGCTGTTCCAGTGCCGCTCCTCTTTCCTGATACTGCCTTACTATCCAATTATAATTCTTCTTAAAATCTGACAATTCCTGCCCGTATTTGTTCATATTCTGTTTATATTCTTCTTTTATATTTTTATTATATTTATAAACATCATATAATATAGAAAAACCAATCCAAAATAAAATTGCATTAATAATAAAGAAAATAACAAGTAAAGTATATTTTCCAAATAATGTCATTATTCCAGCTATAATCGTTTCAAAAATTCCAGTTACTTCTTTATTTATACAATTATAGATATATATATTTATAACAAGTGCTATGATTGCAACGACAACAACCATTATACCTCCATCCTCCGAATAAGAGGCTTTATTTCCCATCTGTGGTTTTTGTGGCGGTGTTATATGATTTAGCTCATAATTGTTTCTCTTAATATCGTTTTCCACTTCGCTTATTTCATTATTCAATCTGTTTCCAACACACTCGATATAATATACATCTCTAAGATATGGAACTAAAAAATCCCTATTGTATCTCGCCATACTTCTCCTCCATTTAGTACATATTTTCTATTGTTATTTAACAAACACTCCCACCCATATTAATTTAAATTTCTCTTGTATTACACTGCTAATTTACAAACAGATGGTCTCTTTTTTTATAATAAATGTTATTTAACACAACTGATATTGAACAACATATTATCATCGCTATTATATCTGTAATATACTGAGATACACTTACATCTAACTCATATGATTTAAAAATAATTATAGCAGCAAGCCATTTTATACAATTTATTACTGATGCTCCTATTATACAAAATATATATTTTTTCCAGCCATTCCTCCTCTTTTGCATCATTTCTCTCCAGACATACAGTTCAACTACACACCAAAAAACATTTATAATAATTACTATTATGTCTGCAACTTTAAATGCCTTATAAAATTCATATACAAAATATTCAGCACTCTCTGTATTAGTCATGCTTATTATGATTTTTATAGCACTACCTAAACTATACAGTATCCCAAGTAAAAATCCTGCATAGACCAAGAAATTGTGCCATTTCATCGGCAGCTCCTGCTGTCCGTTATTCATATACATATTTCCGTTTGGATTTATCTGCTGTCCCTGCTTCTGATACTGTCCATTGTTTATTTGCACACTTCCGTTCGGATTTTGGTACGGCGGCTGCTGAAATTGTTGCTGCTGATATGGCTGTTTCTGTCCATTATTTATTTGCACATTTCCGTTTGGATTTTGATACGGCGGCTGTGGAAACTGTTGCTGCTGGTATGGCTGTTTCTGTCCGTTTCCCATTTGCATATTTCCGTTTGGATTTCCCGATTGTCCCTGCTGTGGAAACTGTTGCTGCTGATACGGCTGTTTCTGTCCGTTTCCCATTTGCACATTTCCGTTTGGATTTCCCGATTGTCCCTGCTGTGGAAACTGTTGCTGCTGATTTTGATTATTTATAATGTTATTATAATTTTCTGCCTGTATTTTTTTTGCTGACTCAATTCCTAATCTGCTGCCGCAATTAACACAAAATCTTGCACTCATTTGATTTGCATATCCACATTTTAAACATCTCATATCGTATTTCCTCCTTTTATCTTTCATTATCAATACCTTACGCATAATTCTTTATAAGCCATTTAATTCTGCTTTTTGTCTGTTTTGTAAGTGATAAATTATATATCATTGTGTAACCACTTCCACCTTTCCAGCCTGACGCAGCTTTTTTTGCCGTTTTATCTCTTTTCTTTATCCATTTCAATTCTGATGCAACTAATTTTTTTACCTTATTATTCGGCAATGCTTTTTTTATCTTGTTATAATCTTTGTTTAATTCCTTATCCCACAATTTATACTCCTCGCCAGAGTCCTTATTCATTTCATATTGCGAACCGGAATATGTAAATTTCTTTTTGCATTTCTTTTCCAGCTTATTATAACTTTTCATATAACTTGATTTCGTTCCTGCATATGTTTTTACTGCCGAAAAATTAATTCCTGTAAATACAACTGCCATTACTAATATAATTGATAGTACCTTATGTGATTTCATTTTCATATTTTTCTCCTCTCCCTCCTTTAACCTAATAATAGGCATTTGCGAAACTATCATAATCAGTAATTAAATTGTGCATCTGTAACAAATAATGTTAGCAGTGCACTTTGTCACCGTCAGCACTTAGTCAGCGTATTTTGCTGACTTATGTACTGCTACGAGTGACAAGTAGCAAAAGCGTGCCTGCGGTATTATTTGTTACAGGTGTGCAATTAACACAACATATAATTAGTTTCGCAATCAACCAACCTAATAAGCAAAATTATTTGCTATATAATTAAAATCTTCGTAGCTGTATTCTTTTGCACTTGATGATATTCCAAGTTTTTTGCAATATTGATTTCTCTTTCTTCCGAAATTGTCAAAATTACTTTTCTCAGCAGATGTGAATACACTTCGTATCTTATTTGGATCGTCCCCTAAATTTTGATACCATGACTTACTTCCAAAATATACTACAAGTGAATTTGTTGAAAATTGTGCCCCATATCTCGCTGATATTTCATTTATCGCAAGCGTAAACCAGCAGGCTATCTCTCTGTCAGTTGCACTTTTTCCTTTAAGCCACGTCTCTATTGCATCAACATCCATAACATAATTACGGCTGTCATATGCTACAAATTCATTTCCATAACTGTCATAATTATCTCTGATACTTGGAAGATATTTGTATTTGTAGATAACTTTTTTCTTTGCTTCTGTATTATTTACAACATTTTTATATTTTTTTACGGAAGTTATCAACTCATTTTTATATGTATTCAATTTTTGAGCCACGCCTGATTTTATTGCATTTTCAAACTCCTGCAATGCCGATAATGCACTATTTCTGTTCGTATTAATATTTTCATTTCCGGATATATCTTTTCCACTTGCTGTCTCGTCTATCTGCCCTATATTATCTTTATACTTTTTCCAAACGACATAATTTTCCTGTGCATCACCATATTGGTTACACTGACTTACCACTTTCTTAAAGTCTTTTTCTAAGCTGTCCATGTCATTTGCTTTTATTGTATTTTTTAGTTTTTTTACGGCTTTTTCGCTTGCGGACTTATAACTGCGGCATTGTTTTGTCAGCTTATTTTCTTTTATTTTTTTATTGTATTCTTTTATTTTATCTGAATATTCTTTAACTTTACTATTATACTGTTTTAACTCCGTAACCACATTGTTTAAACTTTTTATGCTGTCTTTTATTTCTTCCTCATCTGATGAGTCAATATTTTTTATCATCGCCGTAAGTTCATCAAATTTTTCTTTATTGTCGCCTAAAAAACTTATTCCGGCTTTTTCTATATTTTCTTTCAACTGATTATAATCGTCGTTCAGGTAATCCTTCGATGAACTTCCTTTCATATTTGCAAAAACCGCAATAGCAAGCATAGCTGCCATAACAACTCCTAACAGAGCATTGCATATGTATATACCTTTTGAAGTTTTTACTGTCTCATAATCATGTGCTCCTTTTACATTGTTGTAATCTATATTACTATTTCCATTTATATTGTTACCTTGAAAGTTTATATTACTGTTTCCATTTGCATTCCCCACATTAGCACCGCATTTTTCACAAAACATATCTGCATCGCCAAGTATATTTCCGCAATTATAACATTTCTTCATTTCTGCCTCGCTTTCTATAGTTCCTCCCTATAAGATTTCCAGAATTTCTGAGCCATCTGCTATTATCAGCTTTTCTTTCTGAGTCAGTTTTATTGTCTCTCCGTCCCGTATGATTTTCCCATCCTCAAAGCGTATGCCATTTTTTGAATAACATATAATACTTATAAACGTTCCCGAAACATCCATAAAAATCGTGCAATGTTTTCTGCTTACTTTCGGGCTGCTAAGCACAAGATTACATTGCCCCGGGTCACGCCCGACCACTATACTTTCTCCGGGACTTAATTGCAATGATGCCCCTTTAAATGTTCCCTCCGTACCTAATATCATCCCTTTAAGTGTTGTTCCGTAAACAGTCGGTGGTACCGGTATCGCATCTGGCTTATTTTCAAAAGCTCCCTGCTGAATATCATTGTCATAATAACCATATTGCTGCTGGATATTTGCCCCATAACCATTTCCATTAAAATCACTTGAAACCGAATTGTTGTCATACACATTTTTTTCTATTTCATTTTCACTTTTTATGCACCCCATTACAATGTCATATACTAATATGCCTATTGTGCTCAATAATATAAACAAAAATCCAAATTTTACTGAAATGCCTTTATCTCTGACTCCTGTTATTGATATGTAAGCAAACATTTCCATTATCAATATACAAACTGATGATATTATTGATATAACTGCCCCTGCCATAAACTGCTTATTGGCAAGTCCTATCACAAGAAAAACTATTGCCATAACAAAAAGCAAAATCAATGTCACTATCACAAAATTTCTTAAAGAATTAAGTGCATTAACATATTCTTTTGAAAGGTCTATAGACGAATAAGATAATATTGTTATTCCATTGTAAAGTTTGTAACTGCCCGAATTGTAACTTACCAAAGGCATAAATAAACTTAGCAAAAGCATTATACATATCTCAATTCCCGGTAATGTGAAAATTATATTCATCTTTTTCTTCATTTGCTATTCCCCCTAAGTAACTTGTTATGATAAGGATTTTTTGATTGTATTACAACGCTAATTTACAAACAGATGGTCTCTCTTTTTGTAATAAATGTAATTTAACACAACATATAATTATTTTCACAATCACCTATATCTTATGAAAATAATCCACTTAAAAGCCACCCACCTATACCGCTCAGCGAATCTGATATTGCCTGCTGGATAAAATAACCTAAAATCCTGCCAACTATCAGACTTACGATAAACAATACAATGTGCATTACCAATATCTCATACAGTTTTACAGATGGCTCTCTTTCAAGTACTTCAAAATATCCGTATAAAAAGATAAAGTTTGTAAACATAACTATAGGTATCACAAGCAACATTACTATCAGCATTATTATTGCTCCAATATCTGAATTAAATATCTTTACGACATACATCATTGCTATAAAAAATATTACATATGCTGTAAAAAGTATTACTCCAGCCAATGTCTTTACTGCTATTACCGCATAGGTCTGTATGAAAGTTATATTTTCATGGAACAGGTATTTGCTCACGACAAACATTACTCCTGCAACAAGCAGCCCCCACAAAAACATCCCAATCAGTATCAGTATGGCATATTTCATTACACTATTGAGCATATCCTGAAATACACTTCCAAATATCTGATCCTCTAAATTTGCTCCTATTATCGCACACGCTAT
>ERZ839767.3695-NODE-3695-length-16941-cov-19.933318_pt1 | contig 16941 bp, 17 predicted proteins | sample MGYA00519879_ERZ839767 | MGnify/ENA primary metagenome ERZ839767 (study PRJEB31850, sample SAMEA3708852) | human gut metagenome | biome: human gut; feature: human-associated habitat; material: faeces | place: China | collected 2014 ...
CGCTCCCCATAACCGTGCAAGCACGCTTCTGGCTCGCTAACGCTCATTATATCATGTTTGTTTCTTTTTTCACAAGCCTCCACGGGGGATATTTTTCTTCACTTTTTCACGTAACTATGCTATACTGATAAAGTTATTCCAGCTTTTTTTGACCGGAATAGCATAACAGTTTTTATTTTAACCAAAGAAAGGGATAATCTATGTTAAGTACAATCGAATCCATCAATTCGGCGGTCAACAATTTTATTTGGGGAGTCCCTGCTATGATCTGTATCATCGGTGTCGGTTTGTATCTGTCCCTCCGCACCCATTTTTTACAGATCCGTAAATTTCCCTATGCAATCAAGACCACCATCGGACGTATGTTCCGAAAAAAAGACGCATCTGACGGTTCTCTGACGCCTTTCCAGGCAGTCTGTACCGCTCTGGCCGCGACGGTCGGTACCGGTAATATTTCCGGAGTCGCGGGTGCCATCGCCATCGGCGGTCCCGGTGCTGTCTTCTGGATGTGGATCTCGGCTATTCTTGGCATGTGTACCAAATTCGCTGAAGTTACCCTTGCCGTTCGTTTTCGTGAGACCAACGCCCAGGGAGATCTTGTGGGCGGACCTATGTATTATATAAAAAATGGTCTTAAAAAACACTGGCACTGGCTGGCATACCTTTTTTCCGCTTTTGGTGTTCTTACCGTATTCGGTACCGGTAATGCCACACAGGTCAATACGATCACAACGGCTGTCGATTCCGCACTGATTAATTTCCACCTGATTTCTGATCAGTCTGTCAGCGCACTGAATCTGATCATCGGAATCGTGATCACGATTCTGGTCGGTCTGATCCTTCTTGGCGGTATCAAGCGAATCGGAAGTGTGACGGAAAAACTGGTTCCTTTTATGGCATTGTTTTATATTCTTCTGGCACTTGGTGTTATACTGATCAACTTCCGTAATATTCCGCATGTTTTTTATTCTATTGTTTATGGTGCTTTTCGCCCGCGTGCTGTAACCGGCGGTGTGGTAGGAAGCTTCTTTCTCAGCATGAAAAAAGGAGTTTCCCGTGGTATCTTCTCCAACGAAGCAGGTCTTGGTACCGGCTCCATCGCCCATGCCTGTGCGGATACCAGAAAGCCGGTGAAACAGGGTCTGTTCGGTATCTTTGAAGTATTTGCCGATACCATTGTCATCTGCACCCTGACTGCTCTGGTTATTCTGTGCAGCGGCACCACGGTCACTTATGGACAGGCTGCCGGTGCAGAACTCACGATATCAGGATTTACTTCTGTATATGGCAGTTGGATTTCTGTTTTTACAGCCGTTGCGATGTGTTGTTTCGCTTTTTCTACAATCATCGGATGGGGACTGTATGGAGCAAGATGTATCGAGTTTCTGTTTTCCAGTGAGAAGGTCGTAAAGCCGTTTATGGTTGTGTATTCTCTGGTAGCCATTCTTGGTGCTACAGTGGAACTTGGACTTCTATGGAGTATTGCAGAGACCTTCAACGGTCTGATGGCGATTCCAAACCTGATTGCGGTGTTCCTGTTGTCGGGGACGGTTGTAAAGATGGTGAAGGAGTATTTTGCTGCAGAAGGAAAATAAATCTTTTTAAGAGAGAAACGCCTGAATCTCAATGTGAGATCCAGGCGTTTTTCATCTGTCAGGGCTTAGTTGCATCGCATTTTTCATATTAGTATCTCCAAATATCTCCGCACTCTTTCTTCTACTCGGAATTTCTTTGCATATTCCGATAATTGAGGAATGTTTTTATCTTTTCTGTCCACGTATCGCTTATATGCTTCAGCAGCAATACCAATATCTACTTCTGTTCGTTTTCGTAGAATATCACATAATGTCCTCTCTATGCTGTATGTGGTAATGATATTTTCTCCCGGCGATTTCACACGAACCAATCCCAGATCATACCATTCTCTCTTTACTGTCGAACATATTATTCTGTTTTTCTATGTGAGGAACCCGGTTTCGTCCGCTTAGGGAAAAAACTATACTACGCCAGTTCCCCCGTATTCCCCGTATACAACTGATAATATTTTCCTTTTTCTTCAATTAACTGATCGTGTGTTCCACGCTCGATGATATGTCCGTTTTCAAGAACCATAATACAGTCACTGTTTCTTACGGTGGACAGGCGGTGTGCGATGACGAAAGTGGTCCGTCCATGCATCAGCTTATCCATACCATCCTGTACCAGCTTCTCCGTTCTGGTATCAATCGAAGAAGTCGCTTCATCCAGGATCAGCACCGGCGGATCCGCTACCGCTGCACGGGCGATAGACAGAAGCTGTCTTTGCCCCTGGCTCAGATTGGCACCGTTATTCGTCAGTTTCGTCTGATAACCATCCGGCAGTCTCCGGATAAATCCATCCGCATTCGCCAGTTTAGCCGCCGCGATCACCTCTTCATCCGTAGCATCCAGCTTTCCATAACGGATATTTTCCATAACCGTATTCGTAAACAGCTGCGTATCCTGAAGAACGATGCCCAGAGAACGACGCAGATCTGCTTTTTTGATCTTGTTGATATTGATACCATCATATCGGATCTTTCCATCCTGGATATCATAAAAACGGTTGATCAGATTGGTGATCGTGGTCTTTCCTGCTCCGGTAGAACCAACAAATGCAATCTTCTGACCCGGTTTTGCAAAGAGCTTGATATCATGCAGAACCATCTTTTTCTCATCATATCCAAAATCCACACCGTTAAATACCACATCACCTTCCAACAGCTGATAAGTTGTTGTATTATCCGCTTTGTGGTAATGTTTCCATGCCCAGTGACCTGTATGTTTCTGTGCTTCCCGTACTTCTCCGTTTTCAACTTCCGCATTAACCAGTGTAACATACCCTTCGTCCAGTTCCGGTTTTTCATCCAGGATACGGAAGATACGGTCTGCACCTGCCAGTGCCATAACCACACTGTTTAACTGCTGGCTGACCTGGTTGATCGGCATGTTAATACTTTTGTTAAAGGTCAGGAAACTGGCCAGTGCACCAAGAGTCAGACCGCCGACTCCGTAAGTGGCAAAGATACCACCTGCAATCGCACACACCACATAGCTGACATTTCCCAGCTGTGCATTGACAGGTCCCAGGATATTACCATATTTGTTTGCATTGTTGGCGCTGTCATAAAGTTCATCGTTTAACTGATTGAACTTTTCCAGACTTTCTTCTTCGTGACAGAATACTTTTACTACTTTCTGTCCTTCCATCATCTCTTCGATATAACCGTTTACCGCACCCAGAGATTTCTGTTGTGCAAGGAAATATCTGCCGCTCAGTCCTGCTACTTTCTTCGTAGTAAACAACATGATGGCGATCATCACCAGAGATACGAGTGTCAGCGGTATACTCAGGATGATCATGCTGACAAAGACACTGACAATCGTGATCACACTGGATAACAGCTGTGGCATACTCTGGCTGATCATCTGACGCAGCGTATCGATATCGTTCGTGTAAATCGACATGATATCTCCATGCGCATGGGTATCAAAATATTTGATCGGAAGACTCTCCATGTGATGGAACATATCATTTCTCAGATTCTTCAGTGTTCCCTGTGTCACATATACCATGATCCGGTTATAGGAAAAGGTAGCCAAAACACCGATCAGATAGAATACCGCAACCTTCAAGATCGCTCCAAGTAGCGGACCGAAATCCGGACTGCTCTGCCCGATCAGTGGCATGATATACAGATCGATCAGATTTTTCATAAACATGGTTCCCTGGACATTGGCAATGACACTGACGAAAATACACACTGCCACAATTACCAGATGAATTCCGTAATTTTTTCCGACATATTTTAAAAGACGTCCCATCAGTTTTCCCGGATTTTCAACCCGGGGTTTCGGACCTCTCGGTCCTCTTGGTCCTGGTCCTGGCATGATCAGACACCTCCTTTCTCGTCAAAATCTCCGCCGCCCTGGGTCTGAGATTCATATACTTCTCTGTAAATCTGATTATTTGCAAGCAGTTCTCCGTGAGTACCAAAGCCATCTACCTGACCGTCATTCATGACGATGATCCGGTCTGCCCCCTGTACACTGGAGATTCTCTGTGCGATGATCAGTTTCGTCGTACCGGGAATCTCTTTTGCAAAAGCTTCCCTGATCCGTGCATCGGTAGCGGTATCAACGGCACTGGTAGAATCATCCAGAATCAGTACTTTCGGTTTCTTTAACAATGCTCTGGCGATACACAGACGCTGCTTCTGTCCACCGGATACATTGGAACCACCCTGTTCGATATAGGTTTCATACCCTTCAGGCATCTTCTCGATAAATTCATCGGCACAGGCCAGCTGGCAGGCGCGGATGCATTCTTCTTTGCTGGCTTCTTTGTTACCCCAGCGCAGATTTTCCAGGATCGTTCCGGAAAACAGCACATTTTTCTGCAATACCACGGCTACCTGATTACGCAGCGTCTCCATATCATAAGACCGCACATCCATACCGCCGACTTTGATACTTCCGTTGGTCACATCATACAGACGGCTGATCAAATTAACCAGACTCGACTTTGCACTTCCGGTTCCACCGATGATACCGATGGTTTCTCCTGCATGTATATCCAGATTGATATCTTTTAAGACATATTCACCGCTGCCTTTTTTATAACTGAAGTTCACATGATCGAAGACGATGCTTCCGTCTTCCACTTCCATCACCGGTCTTTCCGGATTGGTCAGTTCCGGTTTTTCTTCCAGAACCTCTGTGATTCGTTCTGCACTCGCCACACTCATGGATACCATAACAAATACCATGGACACCATCATCAGACTCATCAGAATATTCATACAATAAGTAAGAAGACTCATCAGTTCTCCGGTGGTCAGCTGATCGGTTACGATCATCTTTGCACCCAGCCAGCTGATCCCGAGGATACAGCTGTATACTGCAAACTGCATCAGAGGTGCATTATAAGACAGGATCTTTTCTGCTTTTACAAACATTTTATATACATTGTAACTTGCTTTAGAAAACTTTTTGTCTTCATAATCTTCTCTCACATACGCTTTTACCACGCGGATACCTGCAATATTTTCCTGCACGCTCGCATTCAGATCATCATATTTTTTAAATACTTCCTGAAAATATCCGGACACCCGGCTGATGATAAAGAACAGGCATGCTCCCAGAATAATAACTGCCACCAGATAAATACTTGCCAGTTTTGCATTGATATAAAAAGACATGATCATCGCACAGACCATGCTGATCGGCGCACGCACAAACATGCGAAGCAGCATCTGGTATGCATTCTGTACATTGGTTACATCCGTGGTCAGTCGTGTGATCAGTCCGGCGGTACTGAACCGGTCGATATTGGAAAATGAAAACTGCTGAATGTTTTCATACATGGCTTTTCGCAGGTTTCTTGCAAATCCTGCGGAAGCATTGGCTCCACAGACACCACCCATGATACCTGCATACAGACCAATCAGTGCTGCCACGATCATCCATCCGCCTATGATACAGATATGGCGGATATCTCCTTTCTCCACACCATCATCGATGATGGATGCCATGAGAAAAGGAATCAGCATCTCCATCAGAACTTCCAGAATCATAAATAACGGAGTCTTGATGGAATCTTTCTTGAACTCTTTGATCTGAGCTCCCAGCGTTTTAAGCATTACTCTCTCCTCCTGTTTGTTTCTCCCTGTTGGATCTCGATATTAGAACGCATCTTACGAATTACCCGGAAAAACACTTCCAGATCTTCGTCCGATATTCCCTGACGAAGTGTGCTTTCCAGCCGGTTGATGTTGCGGATCGTTCCTTCCTGCATCCTGATACCAACTTCCGTCAGCTCCAGTTTCTTTAACCGGGCATCTCGTTCCACACTGACTCTACGGATATATCCTCTTTTTTCCATCAACTTCAGGATCCCTGTCGCTGTGGACCTGGCTATGGAAAATTCCGCCTCAATATCCCGCTGATAAATGTCTTCTTCGGAATGCTCATATAGAAACCGGATAATCCAGCTTTGCATCATCGTCAATTCCTCGCCTCCCATCGCTGCGCGATAGGCAGTCATCCGACTGTGAATCTCATTTTCCAGCCGTTTATTTTCAAATCCGATGTGATCCCTGTATTCTACTTTCAGCATCCTGTGACCTCCTTTCTGTTTGTTCGGATGCGAACAGTTCGGTAGCGTTCGTTCGTTTACGAACTATTTTATGACACATTTCCTCGTTTGTCAATACCAGCTCACGGCAAAATATTATAAATCAAAATTGGTCCACCGGACCAATTATTGATATACAATGCAAAAAAGATGCAGGTTGTATTTCTACAACCTGCATCCATCTTATCTTTCTGCATCTTCCGGTTCACACCATCTGAATACATTCTCTTTTATATAATTTTAGATCTCAGCCAGTTTCAGCAGATCCGGGATCTTGGATTCCCATCCGAGAGCCATGATATGAACGCCCTGGCAGTATGGCTTACACTCTTTGATAATACGTGCAGCGATCTCTACGCCGGTGATACCTGCTTTTGTTCTTTCTTTGTCTGCTTTCAGTTCTTCGATCATCTCATCCGGAACATGGATACCGGCAACGTTATTGTTCATGAATTTTACCATACCGGCTGATTTCGGGATGATGATACCAACCTGTACCGGTTTTCCGAACTGTTTTGCTTTTTCCATGAATTTGATGAATTTTTCCGGCTCAAAAACAGCCTGAGTCTGGAAATATTCTGCACCTGCAGCTACTTTTCTTTCCATCTTTGCCAGCTGTGCATCAACGGAATCACTGCATGGAGATACAACAGCACCTTTGGAGAACTTCGGCGGTTCGCCAACCAGCTGATTGCCACCCAGATCTACGCCTTCTTCCAGCAGTTTTACGGTATGCAGCAGAGATACGGAATCCAGGTCAAATACCGGTTTTGCCTGTGGATGGTCACCCATCTTGGTATGGTCACCGGTCAGACACAGGATGTTGTCGATACCGAACATTGCTGCGCTCAGAAGATCAGATTCCAGAGCGATACGGTTTCTGTCACGACAGGCAAGCTGGAAGATCGGGTTCATCCCTGCATCTTTCAGGACTTTACACATAGCCAGAGAGCCCAGACGCATAACAGAAGACTGATTATCGGTTACATTAACTGCATGAACATCTTTCAGATAAGTTTTCGCTTCTTCTACCAGTTCGTCCACGTGGATCCCTTTTGGCGGTCCTACTTCTGCAGAAACTACAAATTCACCACGGTCGAATAATTCTTTCATTTTCATTATACATTGCTCCAATCATATTAAATTTTATAGATGCATCGTATTATGTATCTTATATTATTTTGCTACTTCATCATCTGTTGCAAAATTGTGAATCTGTGTCGGGCATTTCAGTACGTCCAGACGTCCGATAGCTTCCAGCCGTCTGTAGATACGTTCCCATCCACATTCCATCGTATTGTCAACTTCGCACATGCCGTTTTTGGAACCGCCGCACTGTCCGTTGACAAGGCTCTTGGAACATGCTGTGATCGGGCAGATTCCACCGGTCAGGTTCAGATAACATTCACCGCACTGGTCACATTTGTACTCTAGCGGTGTCACACCCTGGAAACCAGGAAGCGGATAGGTATCGCAGGCTGCGCATACCTTCTTGTCGTCCAGATATTCTGCGATTGTCTGTACGCCAACACCACAGGAGAATACTAAAACCAGATCAGAGGCCTGGATCTTCTCCATATGTTTTTTCAGGCGTAATTCCATATTTTCCGGATTACAGATATAATCGGTAGTCATGATTCCTGTTACATTGCCTTCAGCGGAAAGTTCCTTCTGAAGTTCTACAGCTTCTTTTTCCGGAAAATGCACTTCTTTACATCCATGGCAGTTGATGATGAAAACTTTTTTCCCTGCCACCAGAGAGTTGATCGTCTCTTTGTCTTTTAACTGGGTAATTAACATATTATTTCATCCCCCTTACTGCATTTTTTCCGGCTTTGATTCTGTCAATAATCGAGATCTTGGAAGAACAGATATACTGGCAGCAACGACATTCCACGCAATCCATTACGTGCATGTCTCTCATGCCTTCCCAGTTCTCCTGATCTGCATATTTTACAAAATACAGCGGTGAAAGTTCCATCGGGCAGACATCCACGCAGCGTCCGCACTTGATACATGCCTGCTCTTTTGTTTCGTCGGTATCGATCGCGATGATACCGTTGGATCCCTTCATCATCGGTACTTCCAGGTCTGTTAACGGGAATCCCATCATTGGTCCGCCCATCTTAACCAGAACATCGTCATCGGTAAATCCGCCACAGTAATCGATCAGTTCTTTTACGCTGGTACCGATCTTGATGACAAAGTTGCCTGGATTCTTGATCTTCTCGCCTGTTACAGTTGCTACACGCTCGATCAGAGGCATACCTTTCTGGATCGCATCGGAAATCGCTTTCACGGTACTGATATTATCTACCACAACGCCAACATCTGCCGGGAGACCGCCGCTTGGAACCTGTCTGCCCATGACACGTTTGATCAGAGTTTTCTCAGCGCCCTGCGGGTATTTGGTTCTTGCTACAAATACTTCCATATTGCCGATATTGGCAACTTTTTCCTGCATCAGTTCAATGGCATCCGGTTTGTTATCTTCAATTACAATGATACCTTTTTCAGCACCTGTTGTTTTCAGGATTGCTTTTAAACCATAGATGATATCGTCTGCATATTCCAGAAGTACTCTGTGGTCTGCGGTCAGCAGAGGCTCACATTCACATCCGTTCAGAAGGATGGTGTCTACCGGTTTCGCCGGTTTCAGTTTCACACAGGTCGGGAAACCTGCTCCACCCATACCAACGATACCTGCTTCGCGGATGATATCAATGATCTCGTCCGGAGTCAGGTTGTCCAGATCTTTATGTGGCTGTACGGATTCGTGCAGAGTATTTTTACCATCCGATTCAATAACAACAGCCATCACTTCACTGCCTCTGGTTCCATGCATACGAGGTTCTACAGCAACTACGGTTCCGCTTACGCTGGAATGTACCGGAGCACTGATAAATCCTGCTGCTTCTCCGATCTTCTGACCAACCTTTACGGTATCCCCAACTGCAACGATCGGGTTTGCCGGAGCGCCCAGATGCTGGGACATGGAGATCACAACCGTCTTCGGATCCGGGAACTTCTTCAGAGCGATATGCTCACTGAATTCCTTGCGTTCTGACGGATGTACGCCACCGTAATATCCGTTCAGTCTGTCTTCTCTGGCTGCTTTCACATAGTCGTTGATGACTTTGAAGTTTACTTTGGAGAAGTCACGTACCTGTACCGGCTGGTGCAGGAATTCTTCCAGACGACCCTGTTTTGCCAGTCTCTGATAGATTTTTTCCCATGCACAGTCTTTATTCGGGTCTACTTCACACTTTCCGTTCTTGGCACCGCCACACTGTCCGTTGACAAGACTCTTCGAGCAGTCAACGATCGGACAGACACCACCTGTAATGTTCAGATAACACTGTGCACATGCGTCACAGCTCTTTTTGGTAAGTGCCATACCGTGATGACCTCTGTAGTTGAGCGTATTACTTGCTGCAACTACCGATTTTCCTGACAGATCCGCAATCGTCTGGATACCAAGACCACAGGAGATCACAACTACGTTCTCTGTTCCTTCCGGAAGCAGATCCTGTAATTTTTTCTCTGTGTGCATCTTATTACATAAGAAATCAAACTTTGCACTGCCTGTAACCGTTTTTCCCTGTTCTGCGGCAAATGCTAAAAACTCGTCGCAGTCCGGTTCATCCACTGTCTCAAATTCTTTGAAACATTTGTTGCAGGCAATCACGAACAAATTGTCTTTGCCTTCCAGCACGGCTGTAAGTTCTTCCCTGCTTTTCAGCTTATACTTCGTATAATTTTCCAATTGCTCACCTTCCTTGATATTTTTTTATCCTTATAATTACCTGTCTCTGCTCTCTCTTCCTCCTCCGCACGTTCCCGGAAAAGACCGCAAAAACCCGATAAATAAGTTCGTCCTATTAAGAGTACCATAAATTCACAATATTATCCAGTTTTATTAGCGATTTCTATAAATTTTTTGCATGAAAAGCACAAAATTTTTAATTTGTCTCTTTAAAATCGTTTCATCAGTCACGGACTTTAGCTCGTTGTTCGCGTAACTAAAAAGACAGCCGTCCGGACATATCAATCTTCCGGACGGCTGTCTTTGCATTTTCGTTTTTTTATTTTTCTTTTGAAATCACATGATACGGTACTGCCACAAACATTGCTCCGCCGATTATATTTCCGACCGTTGCCAGCAGTACGGTATACAGATACTGACCGACAGCGATTCCTCCGTTTGCCACACCGATTCCGATGATGCTCATATCTGCGATGCTGTGCTCAAATCCGCAGGTCATAAAAATCAAAATACACCAGAAAATCATGATCAGTTTTCCGGATTCCGTTTTCATCTTGGTTCCGCACCACACTGCAAGACAGACCAGAATATTACACAGGATCGCACGTACCAGAATCTGTCCGACACCAAGACTCACTTTTGCTGAAGAAATTTTGATAAAATAATCTGCGATTGCTCCATCTCCCGCTGTCGGAAGTCCGGTCAGCTGGAAAGCCACTACACAGAGCAAAGAGGCGATCAGATTGCCGATCCAGCAGACACACCACAGTTTCACAGTATCCGCCCAGGATACTTTCTTTCTCAGGGATGCTGCCGCCATCACCAGATTGTTACCGGTGAATAATTCAGCACCTGCCATAACAACCAGACTGAGAGCTGATGCAAAAGCAACGCTCTGAATCAGTTTTACCGCAGCCGCTGCACCATTTCCGTCCATCGACTGTCCCAGCACAAACGCTACCATACTGCCAAATGAAATAAACATTCCTGCTACCATGGATGAAATAAAATATCCCAGTGGATTTTTCTTCAACAGATTATTTTTTGCCACCCCTGCATTACATAATGCCGTATACTCTTCATGAAACATAACTTTTTCCTCCTTGTCATCACATTTCATTATCTGTAATCGTTCAGCCACAAACCATTACCGTCTTGTCATAATCTCTTTGGCATTTCCCCATAATTTCTTTTTTGCAGACGCACCTCCTTTTTCGATGCCCTGATCTTTTTCCTGAAAGGTAAAAAAAGGGCAACACTTGTAACTCTACAAATGTTGCCCAGACGGTCGGCATCCTGCAAATCTGATTCCCCTGTGGTAATCCACATTTCTCCGTCAGTAATCAGATTTTCTGCATTCATTGTATAAGTTTTATAAAACTTATCTTCTTTAGCTTTAATTTAGCACCATATTGACGGAATGTCAACCGTATTTTATGAACTTGTCAAAATATTATCATTCAAATCCAATCTTTCTTCTGCAGCGAATATCCCGCAGGGTGTTTGTCCTGAGCACGACACAATCAGGATAACAGTCTTGTTGCCCATACAGCATTTGCGTAATTCACGCCATGGCTGCAAATACCGGATCTTGTGCTGGCTGCCTCTACGGTTCTGCCGTTACCGATATAGATAACTACATGATAAACCTGTCCGTTTTTCGCATAGAAGATCAGGTCTCCAGGTGCTGCTTCGCTGACCGGGATTTTCATTCCGTACTGAGACTGTGCAGCAGATGTTCTCGGAAGACCGATCCCGAACTGTGCATATACATGCTGTGCAAAACCGGAACAGTCTGCTCCGTGAACCGGATCGGTTCCACCCCATACATACGGGTTACCGATAAACTGCAATGCATAATTGATCAGCGCCTGACGGGTGGGATTCTCCACAGATGCTTCTTTCACAGATTTGAATGTATAGTAGCATACTTTATTATCTTCCGGTGCAACTTCCTGTGTCGCAAGTCCACATACGGTTTCCGGATCCTGTCCTGCATCGGTATAGGTTTTTGCTTTTTCCGCTGCTTCGTCACCCATCAGCAGATATTCGCTCTTTACAAATCCACGCACGTCACCGGATTCCACATATACCCATTCTTTGTTCTTGCTTGCCAGTACATAGCAAACCTGATTCTGAGATAACGTACCGATGACTCTTGCATCTGTATCTTTTCCTTCCCGGATGTTTACTTTGTCGGTGTTACAGAATGCATATTCTTTGTCTACTACTGTTTTTCCCGCTGTTGTTTTTGTATACAGAAGATTTTTATTTTTCAGCGGATTCATCAGTTTTGTAGCCTTTTCAAATACCGGGTTTTCCTCCCCGGACAATTCCTTTGCCTCTTCTATGATCAGATCCGCTTTTTCTCCTGTGTTTAATTCGTCTTTTCTGATAAATCCTCTGACTCTTCCGGATTCAACAAACACCCATCCGTCTTCGTCTTCCTGTAAGATATAGCAGACACCACCGCCCGGTAAAGATCCGGTAGCTGCAGCATCTTCCTCATCGCTTTTTTCTTCAAGTATCTTACAGTCTTTCCTTGCAAATGCGTATACTTTATCAACAGTTGTCAGACGAAAGTCCTCTTCAATCTGTGGCGGAATCACTATCTGCTGTCCTGCGATCAGTGCTTCGTTGCTTCCCTGTGCTTCTGCTTCCGGCGTCGGAGTAGCTTCCGGCGTAGGCTGCGGTGTTTCCTCCGGTGTTCCTGCCGGTGTTTCCTGTGTCGGCTGTTCGGCTGCCGGAGTCTCTGTCGGCGCCGGGGTTGTTGGCTGTATCGGTGCCGGGGTTGGTGTTGCTGTCGGCGCAGGAGTCTCCGTTGGTGCCGGCGTCTCTGTCGGTGTTGGGGTCTCTGTCGGTGCCGGCGTCTCTGTCGGTGTCGGGGTCGCCGGGACTGCCGGTGCCTCCGTTGGTGCCGGCGTCTCTGTCGGTGTCGGGATCTCCGTCGGTGCTGCTGTCGGTTCCGAAACCGGAACTTCTGCTACCGGGGCTTCTTGCGCTTCCGGTGTTGCTTCTGCCTGCTGCACCAGTTCCACCTGTTCTGTTGCTCCTGCTGTTAATGGTGCTGCCGGTATGATCATACTGGCTGATAAAACTCCTGCAACCAGTTTTTTCCACTTATGCATGTGTTACCTCCTTGCTCAATCATTACATTTTATAATTACATATATAAGTATGATTATTTTTATTATATAACTCTCTTTTTTTCTTCGCAAGGTTCTATTGGCAATTTTTCACATTTTTTACCCTCTTTTTTTTCATATTATGATAATTTTTATCATCTGAGCCAGACAACTTCTATACGTGGCGCAACAAAAAAGAGACCTGTAAATCCGGGAGGGCCGGGCGTCTTACAGATCTCTTCTTCTGGATATCCTATGGCTACTGCATAATAGGAAGTACTTTTTTCAGACTCTTTGTCAGTCCCAGTGCTACCACGATCTTGATCAGATCCGGAATAATGAATGGGAATACACACCAGCCAAGTACAGTCACGAGACCAACCGGTCCTGCACTTCTGGTGTACATAATCATAAACCAGGCAGTTCCAAATGCATAACACACAATCAGGCCAACTACCATCTGGACTGCCAGTGCCCATGTTTTTCTTCCCATTACTTTTTCCATGCCCCACATAATCAGAGCACCCACCAGGAAACCTATTATGTAGCCACCGGCGTTGCCAAACAGACTGCCGATTCCACCACTAAATCCGGCAAATACCGGAACGCCGACTGCTCCGAGAAGAATGTACACCAGAATTGAAAGGGTACCTCTCTTACCTCCGAGCACTCCAACTGCCAGGAATACACCGAAGGTCTGCAATGTAAACGGAACGGTTGCCGGTATGGAAATCCAGGAACAAATCGCCATTACCACAGCAAATACCGCAATGTATACCATGTCATAAGTCTTGCCTCTGCTCATTGTTGTCGTTGTCATTTTTCATATCCTCCATTATTTTGCTGCGTCTGCACTGAAAAAATATTCATTGCTACGCTGGTATTACTATAGCACCTTGTTTTTTGATTGTCAACCTTATTTTCATTATGGTTTACATTCTATCTTCCTTCTTCTCCCAGGTTGCAGGCAACCTGCTTTTGATAGCGTCTTTGCAGTGCAGCTTTTAACAACAGGAAGGATCCGAATCATAAATCATATTTAATATATGCGGACACTGAATTTCTTTTCAAAAACTTCTCCCGGAAGCAGACTGTTGCTGTACTCTCTTTCTTCTAGTGTGCCATTGAAAGATTTTTTATCACATCTTCCATACCATGGCTCAATGCATACAAACGGAGCATGTTTTTTGTCCGGAGACCACACGCCGAACAGTGGCGCATCAAAAGTTACCGTCAGATACGGCTGTTTGTTCGGATCACAGAGGCTTACCTGATGTGCCTGATTCTTTTCTATGATCAGCGCATCGTTATCAAACATATTTTCTGCAATTGGCACGTAACCGTTTTCGTTTTTCAGAATGTTATCTTCACTGATCACCAGTCCTTCCGGATCGATCAGTGAAAATTGCAGATCTTTTTCCGTATTGAATCGCAGGTAATAATCTGACTGTTTTCCCTTATTTGCCAGCGGGCACAAAAAAGCCGGATGACCGCCGATGGAAAAATGCATCTGTTTTTTATCCTGATTGCTGACTTTCCAGATGGTTTCCACCTGATCATCGCAGAGACGGTAACCTATCTCAAGTCGAAATGCAAACGGAAATTTCTTTTTTGTCTCCTCAGTAGCATCCAGCCGCAACCATACTTCGATATCGTCAGCATTTACCACGGTAAATTCCATGTCACGGGCAAATCCATGTTTTTCGATTTTGTATTCTTTTCCTTCATATCGATACGAATCTCCCTTTACTGCCCCTACGATCGGAAACAGTACCGGTGCATGTCTTTTCCAGTATGTCGGATCCGCATTCCAAAGATATTCCGTCTGGGTCTCCTTTTTTACGATACTGGTCAGCTCCGCACCTTTCTCCTGAATCGTCACCTTTAATTTATCATTTTCCAAATATACCATATCCATCCCTCATCTTTCTCCTGCTTCTTGTTCAGCAGATTCTTTTACTAAGAGTTTCCCCTTTCTCCCTTCTTTTGTCAATAGCAACCTTTTTTTCAAACTGGACTGGTTATTTTTTTCAAAACTGGTTATTTCTATCTGGCCAGTTATCCTTTATGATTCAGTGTGATATTAAAATTATATTAATAAGAAGAAAGAGGGAATTAAAATGGCATCTTTCAATCAGGCAGCCGGCACCAGAACGCAGGCAAGAAACAATACTCAGGCGATCGTGGTAACCGCCATGTGTATCGCACTGACTTATATTTTTACAGCAGTTGTTAATATCCGTTTACCGTTTGCACCAAACGGTGGACTGATCCATCTTGGCAATGTTCCGTTATTCCTTGCCGCTATCATCTTCGGCAGGAAAACCGGCGCACTCAGCGGTGCTTTCGGTATGGGGCTCTTTGACCTGTTCTCCGGCTGGACTGCATGGGCTCCGTTCACTTTCGTAATTGTTGGTCTGATGGGATTCTCCGTTGGCGCGATCACAGAGAAGAAAAAAGGCTTTGGCTGGAAAATTGTTGCAATCCTGGTTGCATGTGTGATCAAAATCGCCGGTTATTACATCGCAGAGGGTATCATTTACGGTAACTGGATCACTCCTGCATCTTCTATTCCGGGTAACCTGCTGCAGGTAGGGGTTGCAGCTGTAGTTGTTCTGATTATCTCCGGTCAGTTACAGAAACTGGCAGAAAGGATGGGCTTATGTACAAAATGATGACTCCCGGTCCTTCTCAGGTCCGTGAAAATGTTTTGCAGGCAAGAAGCAGACAGTTTCAGAACCCGGATCTGGACAGTGACTTTGTTGAATATTATCACGATACCTGTATCCTCTACAGCAGCCTGTTGCACACAGAAAACGAATCCCTGATCCTTGGCGGAGAAGGTATTCTTGGTCTGGAAGCAGCCTGTGCCTCTCTCACAGAGCCAGGTGACCGGGTTCTGGTTCTGGATAACGGTGTCTTCGGTGAAGGTTTTAAGGATTTCGTCTCCATGTATGGCGGTACTCCGATTCTCTACACCAGAGACTACTCCAGACCATTTGACATGGATGATCTGAAAAATTATCTGGAAAAAGATCATGATTTCAAATATGCTACCGTCGTACACTGTGACACACCAAGTGGTATGTTAAATGATATTGCTTCTATCTGCCCGCTGTTAAAATCCTACGGTATTCTTACCGTTGTAGATTCTGTAGCCGGTATGTTCGGTGAAGATGTCCGTGTAGATGACTGGAAGATCGACCTGTTATGCGGTGGCTCCCAGAAAGCGGTGTCCGCTCCTCCGGGACTTACTATGGTAACGATCAGTGCTGATGCAAAAGCTGCCATGGAAGGCAGAAAGACACCTGTTGCTTCTTTCTATGCCAATCTGCTGACTTTTAAAGGATATTATGAAGCCAAATGGTTCCCATACACCATGCCGGTCAGCGATATCTATGGGCTTCGCACCGCTCTGGAAAATATCAAAGCTGACCCGCAGATGCTGGAGCGCCACGCAAAGGTTGCCGCCTATACCCGCAAAGCTGTCACTGCCATGGGATTGAAGCTCTATCCGGAATCCGGATACTCCAACACCGTGACCACCTTCCAGGTTCCGGAGGGACATACTGCCGAAGAGATTCTTCACGCTATGCGTTATGAGCATAATATTCTGCTGGCAGGCTCCTTCGGATGTTTTGCCGGAAAACTGATCCGCATCGGACATATGGGTGAAAATGCTTATATGGAAAAGGTTCAGGAAGTGCTGGATGCACTGCAGGAAGTGTTAAAAAGATAATTTTTTCTTCTATAAATAACGCCGGAAGTCGTCTTCAATCATGATTTCCGGCGTTATTTATATATAATGTTTTACCAAAATATGGCTGATATTTATTCAAACAAAAAATGGAAGCAAGGGGGCTCGAACCCCTGACCTCTCGCGTGTGAGGCGAACG
>ERZ839767.3699-NODE-3699-length-16929-cov-30.911165_pt1 | contig 16929 bp, 9 predicted proteins | sample MGYA00519879_ERZ839767 | MGnify/ENA primary metagenome ERZ839767 (study PRJEB31850, sample SAMEA3708852) | human gut metagenome | biome: human gut; feature: human-associated habitat; material: faeces | place: China | collected 2014 ...
CGTGCCAGACCTTGTCGGTCGCGATCTGATTCTCCGGACTTTGCTGCACAAAGCCGATCTTCTCGGCCTGTTCGCGCTGGTCAAGATCGTCAAGATTTCTGCCCTCAAAGAGGATTTCGCCGTTTCTGCGTCCATGCGGCGCGAGGACAGTCTTGAGCTGCCGCAGGAGCGTCGATTTGCCGCACCCGGAGGGACCGCAGAGGACCAGAAACTCCCCCGGTCGGACAGACAGTGTGAGGTCGGAAATCGCGTTCTTTTCCTGTTCCGGATACGCAAAATTCAGATGGTTGATTGTAAAGACTTCCACTGCCTGTCCTCCTTCCGATCAAGAATCACCGGTGTTAGCACCAGTGCAAGATAAACACACATGAAGCTCACGGTCATGGGCGTCCATAAGGCGGTTTTAACAGTAGGGTAATACCTAAAATACATTCCGCCTGCCAACCAGCCCGAAAGAATGTACGCGCCGCAGAAGATCAGCCACGCGAGAACGTTTTTGTCTCTATCATCAAAACGATAGATGGAAAACGCCGTGCGTCCGGGCAGACCGTAGCCGCGCGACCGCATGGAATCCGCTGTTTCAATCGCGTTCTCAAGTGACCACGTTACCATGATGGAGAAAATCTTGATTGCGTTAGAAACCCTACGAATCACGCTGCCGGTTTTTGTGTCGCGCCCGATGCAGCTCTGTGCTTCGGCAACAACGTCCATCTGCGATTTGAATTTTGGGATGAAGCGCAACGCCATGGAGAGGACGAGGGACAGCGCGGGAATGACGCGCCCGAACAGGTACACGAACTTATCTGACGTCATCACCTCGTTATAGCTGGAAAACCACAATACGACGCTTGCCAGCATGACCGCCGCGGCCACACCGTAGAACATGGATTCGAGCGTCAGCGGATTGCCGGAGGGCAGATAGGTCAAAATCGTTTGACCTTCGTGATTGAACGCCGGGTTGACGAGCGCGGCAACGGCCGCCATGGGGAGAAGCCCCATGACGGCAAAGCGCACCGCTTTTCTGCCCTTGAGATAGATGTCATACGCCAGCGCACCGGTCAGAGAAATTGCCAGATAGACCGGGTGCATCAGGCACATCGAAAAGAGAAGAACGAGCGCGTAGTATAAAAAATTGATCGTCGGATGGTAGCCTGAAAAGGCGTCTTTGTTTCTCATTCGCTTCCAGTCGCGTAGCCGCCGCCCACATCATCTCCGAGGTCACAGGTATAGACCCACTCAATCACGTCGCCGTTTTGCAGCTGATACCGGCTGCATCCGTAATTGGGGAACCAGCCGTTGACCTTGTACATCCAACCGGAAGTGTTACCAACGTCAAACTCATAGAGATTATTGATTCCTTCGATATAGGCGGAATTGTAGATCGGCGTGTTCTCAAATTCCATGTGGATCTTCTGCTGTTTGCAGGTGCGCTGTAGGATGTTAAAAACGCTCTCACCCTCATAAAATGTGACGGTCATCGGTTTCAGAATCCAGCCGTCCTCCGGCACCAGCTCACGCTTTTCCTTATTACAAAGGTCCATATTGTCAAGGATTGTCGCGCAGGAGATGGAGAGGGTGCAGGTGTATTCCGCATCGCCAATTTCCACGTCCTCCGGCTCGACTGGAATTGGCTTGCCCTCCGGCACGGGGTCGGTCTGGTACTTGTCCTTGCCCGTGCCGGTGTCGATCATCATGCCGCCCACTTCTTCATATTCGCCGGTTGCACTTGCCTGGATTTCCTCCGGCGAAAGATACTCTGGCGGCTCGGTGTCAGTCCGTGCGGGTTTGTCTGCCTGCGGGTCGTCAGACGGCTCTGAGACGTTTTCTGTGGGCGTCTGCGTCGGTTCTGTCTCAACCTTGTCCGGCGTATTTGATTCCGCCGCGTTCTGCGCCGGTGTCTCCACCGGGGCAGCAACGGTCGGCTGTGCCAATGGGTCTTTCTGCTTCGGCATATTCCGGTCGCCAAAAATGAACGCCGCCGCCAGCACCAGTACGATCAGTACCGGCGCAAGGATTTTCCATTTGTGTTTCTGCCAAAATGTCATATCAGATCAACTCCGCAGCGCTCAGCATATTGTAAAGCATCTGTGCGATCTCGCAGCGCAGAATCGCTTTTGTGGGTTCAATATTGAGGTCACTCTGGTCGAGGATATTGACGGAGTAGCAGAACGCCATCGGTTTCTTCGCCCAGGATGCCACGCTGCGGTAATCTCCGAACTGCGCCAGCATATCCTTTGTCGCTGCCGCGTCCATCGCAGTGTCCAGCCCGCAGAGCTTCGCCGCTCTTGCCACCATTGCGGCGGCCTCCTGCCGGGTGATGGTGCCGTCCGGATTAAACTTGCTGCTGCCAACACCGTTGACAATGCCGCTGCTGTTGGCTGTGCCGATGTAACCGGCGTACCATTTGGAGCTGGGAACGTCCGTAAAGGCTTTCGTGTCCTTTGCCGCCAGACCGAGGGCGCGTGTGACGATAGCGGCAAATTCCGCGCGGGTCATGGTCTTATTCGGGGCAAACGTGCCCTTGCCCATGCCGTTGATGATGCCGCGCGAGGCAAGTTCTTCGATAGCAGCTTTGTTTGCGTGATTCTTGATGTCCGAGAACGTTGTACCGGGGGCGGTCACACCGGGGACACTAACAGAAGCGTCTACATTGCCCTTGCTGACGCTCGTGGCGGGTTTTGAGGTGTTCTTCGCCACGTCGCTCATGCGGTACAGACTGTTTTGACCGTTTGCTGCGCGGTCAATAGCAACGAGGGCATAGAACCCCTGTTCCGAGGACATTTGATTGTTGCCGTCCGAACCGTCGAGGACGTGATAGAAGCCGCCGTTAGACTGCCGGAACGAGAGAAGATTTTCCGTCAGCGTGTGACCGCTTTTCACAAAGCGGCTGTCGTCCAGAGAAACCCCCAGCTCACAGAGCGCGACCACGACCTGCGCGACGGATTCGACGTTGGTCGTGCCCCACGATGCGTAGCCGCCCTTGCTGTCCTGCGCTTTGGAAAGGTAGGTCAGAGCCTTGTCTGTCGCGGTTTTGACCGCTTTCTGATCCTGATATTTTGCAAGTGCCTGCAATGCCATTGCGGAAATGTCCACGTCGGAATCTCCGGTGCCGGTCAGACTCCAGCCGCCGTCTTTCATCTGGCTATTCAGAATTTCATCGATGTAGAGTTGCCGGGTTGCCTGCGTTTTTGCGGCGGGATTTTTGGGAATCTCGTAATTGCCGGAATCCAGCGCGATCAATGCCCAAATGGGGCCGTTCAGACCCTGCCAGATGGTCTTTTCAAAATCGCCCAGCGGCATTAAAAGGTTGTAGCCCGCGACCTTGGACGGATCGCGTCCAATGGCGGTCAGCGCGAGGATGACGCGGGAATACTCGGTGTATTTTCTTTCATGCAGCACGCCGGAGCAGTTTTTGACGTACTTCTCGACGCGCGCATAGTAATCTTCATAGTAATTTGTGGGAACAGTGTAACCAGAACGGGCAAGACCGATAATTGCCCATTCGCCGCCAATGGAACCGACCTCCGGGGATTTGACTGCGGACACCATATAAGCGGCGCTGCCTTGTACTTCATTCTGGACGCCGGACGCCGCCAGCGCTGGAACGGTCAGCGTCAAAAGGATTGCAAGGGTCAGAATCCAAGCAGAAATTCGTTTGATTCTTCTCATTTGTATTTCCCCCTATAAATGCGGCAATCAGGGCTGCCCCCCAAAGGGGGCAGTCCTGTGCTGCAAGGTGTTATTTGGTGGTCGCTACATTTTCCACAAAGCGGTGGAGAATGGCTGCAACCTGTGCGCGGGTGGCGTTGCCGGTCGGCATGAGCTTACCTGCACTGCCGTTGACCAGCTTTTCGGCAACAGCCCATTCCAGCGAAGCCGTGGCATAGCCGGACACGCTTGCTTGGTCTGTAAAGCTATTCAAGCTGGAGCTTGCGGCGGTATTGTACTTCTTGTACTGCGCATAGCGGTACAGAATTGCCGCCATCTGTTCACGGGTGACATTTGCGTTCGGAGAGAACGTCGTGATGCTGGTGCCGTTGACGATGCCGTTGTCGGCTGCCCACGTCACAGCGTCCTCATAGTAGCTGTTGAACGTCACATCGGAGAATCCGCTTCTGCCGCTTACGGCAGGTTCACCCTCCAGTCGATACAGAACCGTGACGAGCATCGCGCGGGTCATGGCTGCATTCGGAGAGAACGTCGTATCGCTCGTTCCGGCAAACAAGCCTTCCTCATAGACGAACAGAACATCATTGTAGAACCAATCGGTTTCATGTACGTCTGTGAACGGCAGCTTGCCATCCGCAAACTCAACTTCGATTCTGGTCGATACCGTGAGCTTGTCAATGGTATAGGTCTTGACTGCGCCGACAGACTTGCCGTTGACCTTGACGTCCTTGACCTTATAGCCGGTGTCCGGTTTGAAGGTGAAGGTGACAGACTTGCCGATATGCTGGAATGTCAGCTTTGGCTCGACCGTGCCGTTCTTGCCAACCTTCAGAATCTTACCCAGCAGCTCATTGACATACTGTTCGGGGCTGATGTCCGCAGCGCGGAGCCAGCCGTTGTAGTAGGTTCCATTGCCAAGCGACGGGTAATTCGGATCGTTAAACCAGTCGGCGACTTCATGCGAATAGTCGTTGACATAGTGCCAGACAACCACGTCATTGTCGTTCAGTGTCCAGTTCTTGAGACCCTGATTCGGATGCGTGCCGTTGACGGTGTACATCCAGCCGGACTTCTTGCCGTTGGTGAACTCACTGAGCGCGTATCCACCAAGGCAGGACGGGGCATAGATGGTGCTGACGTAGTTGCTTTCCGCACCGATATACCGCAAGCCTGCATCGCTCATGGCTTCGGTAAAGAGGTCATAAACCGTAGCGTTCTCTTGCAGTGCATATGTCGTGGTGGGCACCCATGTGACATATTCGGGCAGATAGCTGTCGGTCGTCAGGTCAACATCCTGCGTTGCTTCCAAAGCGCCGATGAGACGGAACGTGACTTCAATATCACCGGGCTTGACAGCATCCAGATCAGTAATAGCTTTTTCATAGATGGCCGTGACACGCTCGCAGGATTCCGCAGCGTTCATATCCGTCTGTGCCTGCTGGAGAATGCTTGCGAGTTTCTTCTTTGCGGCGGTACCGTACTTCTTGGTTTTGTCGTTCAGAAGATCGTCATAGTGCGCTTTCAATGCCTTGTACTGATCTGTCTGCTTCTGCTTCAGAATTGCCTTGTACGAAGTTTCGGCAGCAGTCAGGGTATTGTAGTTCGTGACCTTTTCCTTGTCAGCAGCAGAGAGCTTGTTGTAGGCATTGCGCGCTTCCGCAATCGCGTTATAGCTGGATTCATCGACATAGCCAATCTGGTTGATCATGTCGATAACAGCCTGTGCATCCGCGTTCTCGCGTTTTGTCACGTCGGACATATCGTACAGTCGCTTGCTTCCGTTTACATAGCGGTCATACGCAACGAGCGTGTAGGCCGCCTGCTCAGATGCCATCTGATTGACCGTGCTGTTCGGCTGCTTGTCGTGCAGGAATCCCTTGGAGTTGGGGTCCGCATAGCTCAGGAAGTTGGACAAAACGCTGATGCCGTTATGCTGGAATCTGCTGTCTATCTTTGCGTCGATGTTCAGTGCGGACAGCGCGACAATGACCTGTGCGGCGGATTCGGAGCTGCCATAATCGCCGGTTTTCTGGTATTCAGCAGACAGCCATTTCACCGCCTTATCTACCGCATCTTTGACGTTGGCATTTGTGCTGCAATACGGAGCCAATGCCTGTACGACCATTGCCGTCATATCAACGTTGGAGCCGGGGAAATCTGCATCGATGCCCCATGCACCATTATTGATTTGTGCATCACACAAGCTCTTGATCCACGCATTGCGCGCAGTTGTGCCGGTCGCATTGTCGTAATAGTTGCCGGAATCCAGTGCAATCAGTGCAAATGCCGTGCCGTTGTTGCCCTGCTCGGAAACACGGTAGGTGCTGCCGTTCTTCTCAAACAGCGGTTCAACAAGGTTGTAGACCGTGCCGTTGGAGCCGGTGAACTTCGTCGCATCCTCACCGAGCGAGGTCAGCGCCAGAATGACGCGGGAATACTCGGTATGCTTGGTCTGCGTACTGGTGTTATCGAGCTTGCCGTTCATCGAAGCAACACTTTTTGCAATATTGCTCAGATATTTGTCGTACCAGACGGATGCACTAACGTTACCTCTGGCTTCGGCCAGAACCGCCCACTCGCCATAGGTCGAGCCGAGAGACGGATTGTACGTCTCCGCTTTGACGTATTCGAGTACATTGTTGAGGTACTCCTCATAAATCGCGGTCTTACCGAGATCTTCAAGCGCCTTTTCCGCATCGGTCAGTCTGGAATAATTGCTGACCTGCTTTTGCTGCGCTTCGGTCAGGTTGTTGTATGCGGCGCGTGCAGCTTCAATCTTCGCGCGGTCCTGTGCTGTCACAGCATCCTTTGCGGGGAGGGCTGCGATCAGGCCAGTTACATAACCGACTTCAAGCGTAGAAACGACGGAAACCGCATTGTTCAGCTTATCGACCTCACGCTGTGTCAGATAGCCTTTCTGCTCATCCGTCAGTTTGTTATAGGCTTCTTCTGCGGAGCGGATTGTGCCAATGTCATCGACGGTCGGTGTTGCAGGCAGGGCAGCAATCGCGTCAGAGACGATCTTCGCTGCTTCCATGTCCGTAATGGCCGTATAGCAATCGTTCAGCTTCTTCTTCAGCGCTTCGGAGATTTCCTTTTTCTGTTCATCGGTCAGTAAATCGAACTGCGCTTTTGCCGTGCGCACATCCGAAGCATCTGCCAACGTGAGCTTGCCCGGAGACGGAAGATTGGAAATGAGCTTCTGCACATCTGCCGCATTGCCATTCTGCACAACGGTGATGGTGTAGCGGGTCGTCGTGTAGTTGGAAGCCTTGTTCATGGTGGGCCAGCTCTTATCACCAACGCCGACATAGATCACGTCGCCGGACGAAACAGCCATAATGTCGCCGTTTGCGTAGTAGGCGTTATCGCTGCCGTAGGTGTTCAGATAAGCTCTGGTCTGGAAATTCTTATTTGCGGCGGAATAGTTGATGCGCGTGCCGATCTGCTCACTGGGAATGACCAAGAGATAATCGGTCGTCGCTTTCGCATACGCCGGGGTCAGCGTACCGCTGCTGAACTCCAGACTGGCCAGCGCTGTTTCATTATTCGTCCACGAGCTGCCGACATCTTCACCGAGGTTGGTGGTAAACACGACGTGGATCACGTCGCCGGATTTCAGGCCGCCGTTCTTATAGGTGAACGCAGCGAAACCCTGATTGACAAACCAATCGTTCAGCGTACCCATCCAGCCGGAACCCTTGGTGCCATCCTTTTCAGACAGAGACTCCCCATCTTTATGGATGGAAGCAATATAGGTAGTCTTGTAGGAATCGGCCGTCAGGTCGTCTTTGGTTTTGTACTCATTCCACGAATAACCGCCGATTTCCAGTGCCTTGAGGATCACGGTCATCATGCTGTCGTTTTCGCCAAGTTCGTATTCGCCGGAGACGATGGTGCCGGTGAACGGAGCGGCGCTGTACGTCGTGTTCTCCACGCTGACAGTCACGGTGCCGACGGTTGTGCCGGAGTTATACTTGGTTTCGCCTGTCGTAATGGTCTTTCCGGCTTCCGGCACAGCCTTGATCGCTGCGACAGCCTTATCACGGGCGGCTTTGATTGCCGATTCCGTATCCGCTGCATTGATGGCTTCCTTGCCGGAGTTCCGCGCAGCTTCCAGCTTGGCAATGCCAGCTTCATCATACTTGCTCTGGTCGCAGGCCTTGAACGCGGATTCGACGACCGCGATAGCCGCATTTTTCAGCTTGGTGATCGCCTCATCGTCGAGCGTTTCAAACATCCGCTGGTAATCCGTCTTGGAAACCATTTTCGTGCTGAACGTGACGATGCTGCCATCTTCGGCGTTCTTCGGAATCTGGTAGGAGATCAGATAGTAGCCGGGATACACAAGTTCGTTATCTTTCAAGTCAGCCAACGTCTGCTGCTCTGCCGGATTCCACGTTGTGCCGCCGTCAATCGACCATACCGGCCAGTATTGTGTGTCCGTGGTTGTCAGATAATAACGGATAAACACATACTGTCCAGCATTTGCGCTTGTGGGCATCGAAGTGGTTGCTTTTGCCCATACCGGATCGGGCACAGTCCCATCCGGGCGCGGCGAAATAACCCATTTGATCTCAGGCCACCCATAGTACGGATTTCCGTTATCTGCCTTATGGGGGAAGGTGCCGCTTTCGGAGAGAACCAGTTTGACTGTTGCGACCTCTGGGAGGTCAGCCGCGTTGACAGCCGCAAGGGCGTTCAGCGTTGCAAGCTCCTTTGCGGACAGCAAAGACTTCTGGTAGCTGTTCAGTCCTGCGTAGGCGGTCTGAATTTCCGTGACCAAGCTCTTGTCGCTTGCAGTCAGCGTACTCAGATCATCCGGGAGATAGGAGAGGTTTTTCCGAAGAGATGCGAGAATTGCCGCATGGTCGAGCTTTTTCACACCAACTGCCTGCAAGGCCGCATAGTCCTCGTCAAACGAATCCATCAGCTCTTTGAACGTTGTCGCGGAGTTCTGGTTGGATTTCAGCGTGCTATATGCGGATGTGAATGTCTGATAGTCCGCAGTCAGGAAATCATAGTCATGGAAGCCATCAAAATACGCCTTGGCTTTTGCAAGGTTTTCGCTGCGGTAGCTCGCAATCAGCGCGTTCGTGTCATCCGCTTCGCCAATGTAAATTTGCGTGAAATCGCCAGCGTAGAGGGAGTAATACTCGCCAATGGTGACTTCATTGTAAATTGTGCTGGTTGTGCAATCGTCCGGTGTGACGTTGAACATGGCAACGGTGTACCAGCCCGGTTCACGGAACACATATTGCAGATTTCCGTTTGCATCCGTGACCGCCGTGGTTTCGGTCAACTGCGTCTGAAGCGTAGCTTCATCTGCCTGTTTACCGATAAAGAGCGTGATATTTTCTGCGCTCTTGCTGCTGCCTTTGTTTGCGATACCTGCGCCGGTAACGGTTGCGGAGAACGAAGCCTTGTCGCCCACTTTCAGTCCGGACGGAGCGCTCATGCTGATCTGTGCAAGGCTGTCCGTATAATAGGATTCAGAGTTCGTTGAGATCGGGAGATAGGACCATGCCGAGGAATCATAGCCGCTGGAATCCTCTTTATATAGCAGCGGAGAGCCGATTCGGACGAGCTTGACATCATCCCCGTTGTGCAGTTGGATGTTTTTCCAAGCATTACTCAAATTTTGGTCTGCGTACAGATAGCCGTAATAGGAACCGTTGACAAACACAACAAACTGTGCGCGCGTATCACTGGCATTGTTGTTCGCTGCACCGGGCAGACCGGGAACTTGAACGGCGGAGAACGCCAGCTTGTTTTCGTTGAACAGTTTTGTCCGCAGATCGTAGAGGGTTGTGCTGCCGGTTGTCAGCGCAACTTCACGCTCGGCGTACAGGTTTGTATCATATTGGCGCGATGCGGCATAGAGCGCGGAGAAGTTATTGACATAGGTGAAAGACACCGTAATGTCGCTGCTGCTCACAAGCGCCAGCCGCGTGGATTTAAGGTTGCTGATATGCGCCGGGAAGGCGGACAGCATCGCATAATCTCCCGTACTGCCGCCGACAATGCGGTAATCCAGATCGGCTTTCAGCGCGGCATACGCTGCCGTAAATGCTCTCCATGATTCCGCATTGTAGTTGCTTTCGGTGAGGTTTTCCGGGTTATTCTGCACCAGCAGCGCTTCGGCTTCGGCCATTCTGCTGCGATACTGCTCATACGCGGTATTGTAGGCCTCGTCGTTGACCAGCTTATGTGCGTCTGCTGCCGCTGCCGCGGCATCGACCGCAGCCTGCTGATCGGCCGTGTTCGCATCTGTTGCGTTGCCCTTGGCATCATACAGAGTGTCAAGCAAGGTCTGTCCGGCCGTCTTTGCAGCTTCGTAGACGTTCCAGGTCAGCGCCGTACAATTTTTCGCACTGACAGGTGTACCATCCCCAAGCCGGAGTTCATAACTGTACCAGCGCCAGTCTGCGTGAAGCGCTTCATAGAGAAGCGTTGCGTTGACTTGTGTGGTTGGAATTAGATTTGAGATAGCTGTTGGAATCTGCTTTGACAGTGAATTGACAAGTTGATCAACTTGAGCCTGCGTAACAGAAGTGTTTTCAATACAGTCAGTTGCTTCTTTGGCTAACGCCTGCAACTCGGCCCAAAAACCGTTTTCACTATATATTTTGCCATTCCATTTATCTTCCTCTGTATAATAACCATCTGCCGGGATCAAAGCGAGCAATTTACTCAGCTCGCTTTTATCGACAGAGGAACCATCACCTTTTTGATAGAACAGAAGATAGTATAGATTGCCGTCAGTATCCTCTACTTGAGAAAGAAAATATGTTCCACTAGGATCAAGTTCAATTCCATAGCTCTTATTTAGCCACTGAATATCTTCTATATTCACTTGGAAAAAGTCCAGTGGCAATGTGTAGATATTTGTGTTTTCGTTATATTCACATGATTCGGGAAGTACTTCATCGTTTAGCAAGCCGTCACTAAAGTAATAATTAGCATAGTCGAGATCGCCAACACTAGTGACATTTTCTCCACCAATTTTGATACTTTGGTTAGAACTTCCATCAAGTTGATAAATAAATATGCCACCATAAAATCCTAAAAACTGGCCATCTATCGGTGTGTCATTCTCATCAGTTAAAGTAAACGGCGGGGCATTTTCATCACTCCATGCGAATACTGTTGATATATTACTCAGCAACAAAACAATAATTAGAATTGTTGCGATTATGCGTTTTTTAATGCATCCAGTCCTGAACATTTTAGCAATAAAAAATGGCGTAGAGGGAATACCCTCTACGCCAAAGTCCTTTCTATACTTGAATCAAAAGTTACCGTCCAGTCAGACTGACCAGTTTAATGAACGGCTGCTGCGTATCATCCTGTGCGATAATTCTGAGTGTTGTTGTTTCACCAGATTTAACCGTGAAACTGTATGCTGCACCGGATTCTACCTTGCTGCCATTGATGTACAGATTTTCCGCCGTTCCAGTTGCGTTGATATAATAAGTGCCGGCTGCAACAGTTCGACTAAACACACTTCCGGATGCCTCAGCGGTAACTGTAGTACGCATTGCAGATTCACTTGTACCATACTTCATAGTAGGCGCAGATGTGCGACCGACACCAGCAGCGAACTTGTTAGCAGTTGTGAAGATACCGCAAATTTCCGTGGAGGTTTCGCCAAATCTGCCGAAATCCAACACCGCACTGTAAACGCGCACATAATGGAACGTCTTTCCGGTTACATCGACAGGCAGGCCGGTTTCAATGTCAACCGCCCACTCAAGGTCAAAGCCATCGCCGCCGGTTTTATCGGAGGTGTATGGGGTATAGGGGTTAACCGCATCACCGTAAGTGTTGGGGCTGCCGTTCGGAGTGACGTCCGCATAGCCAAATGCGTAATCCGCAGTTGTATCGGAGTCCGCAATGGCTGTAATGCCGGTGAAGGTCAGCGTATTGCTGTTGAACGTCATCGTAACATTCTCATCCGTATGCGCGCCGCCGATTGAATAGTTCGATGTCAGCGGGAACCATGCTGTCGGGCAAACTTCCTTTGCAGTTCTGCCGCCAAGGGATGCACTCACACGGCTGGCACCATTTGTATAGACAACGTTGGTGTTCCGCAGTGTGCCGGAGTAGACCTTGGAGAATCCGCTGGCCGATTCGTTGTAGTTGAAGTTGCCATCGTAGTAGTTCGAGCCGGCAAGCTCATACCACTTGCTGCCGTCCTCCGAAACCTGAACTGCACCAGCCTCCGGGTTGCCGTTGAACGCATTGCCGTAAACAACGAAGTCTACGCCGTAGGGACTCTTTTCGTCGTTCGTAATGCCGTTTTCAAAGTAGAACTCAATGAAGCCGCCGAATGCGCCCAGCGAAACGCCGGTGCTGTCAAGCGATGTTTTGCCTGCAAACTTGGAACCGAGAACGCCCCATGCGGAGTTGTTGGCGAACTGGCCAAGGGGCAGATAGCTCACAACAGAGGTGGGTGCGCTGCCCGGCTGAGTATGAGATTTGACACCGCAGGAGATTGTGTAGGTTACGCCGCCAGCGACAACCACAATGGAGAGCGTGTTGTCCTCCGAGGTTGTGATCGTATAGCCGTAGTTCGTGCCGTTCTGCACGGTTGCGGTCTGTGCCACGTCATTGACGGTGACGGAGGTTGGCGTATCGACCCACAGGGTAAACTCACCGGGGATTTTGCTCGAACCGTTGCGGCCAGCAACAGTGCCGCTCGTGCCATTCCACGCAACGAATACCGGATCACCGGTAGAGATGCTGACAGGAACCGACATATAGTAGTGGAAACGGTAAGTGTCGCACTTGCCGAACTCACTATTGATGTCCTTGTGGGCATACGCTGTTGCGAGTGCTGCGCCATTGGTCAGCGTGGCCGTGTAGGTGTTGGATGCACCTCTTCGGATAACTACCTGACCAAGAGGCGGGTTCGGCAGGCTGCTGCCGTTTGCCGAAATGACGAATCCAGCGGGCTGGCCGTCTGCCGCGGTGAACGTTGCCGTCAGAACAGTACCGTCTGCCGTTCCGGTCGGAACAGCCAGATAATAGTCGTAAACTGTACCATGAAAGTCTGTGCTTGTCGCATACTCGACGCTCTCAAAGTCTGCGCCAGTAACGACAATCGAGGAAATATTGCTGCCGTGTCCGTTCAGGGACTCGGTCGTTGCAGCCGATACGCTGAGCGTAAACAGCGATACGGCCATTGCCAGCACAAGGATCAGTGCCAGCGCGCGGGAATTGAAAATCTTTTTCATGCTTGACTTCCTTTCTGTCCGCATAAAATTCGTTCCTCGCACTTGATCCGATGCAGCCGAGGAACAGCTCTGCATCAGCGTTGGGTCTTTTATGTCACAGCAAAAGCTGCTGCAAACAACAAATTCATGCTTCTCACCACAGATACAATACCGCTTCCTGCGCTCCCGCCCGCCGCGACGTAGACCGCGTTTTCTGCCCGTTGGTGCGCTCGTTTCTTCGCGTCGCTTCGCCGGGGCAATATGCTCTCATGCTGTGGCTATTCAGTTGTCGATGCGATTCATCATTTCGAGACGGGCGAAGGCCCGGTAGATTTGTTTTGAGATCCCCCGGTTCCGCGTTCCCAATTCGGAACCGGGGATTTCTGCGCGCCAGGGGGTGACGCGCTGGCAGTCGGCTCTAGGGGGTAGAGCCTGGTCTATCGCAAATCCGTTCCCAATACGGATTGTGCAAATAAATTATTGTGCGCTTTCCTCCGCAGCCGGTTCCTGCCGTTCGGCTTGCCGTGCTGCGCGCTTGGCTTCCTTTTCTGTTGCCTGCTCCTGCCGGAACTTTGTGAGCTGCCGCTGATACTCAGCCTTGAACTCCTGCGTTTTCCGCACGCTCTTATTCTGCGGGCATTTGAACCCTTGCAATTCAAGCGCGTACATCGTTCTTCCAGTGATTTTCTCATCCAGAAGAAGATCCGCGCGGAATCGGCGGCCTTTGCCTTGAATCTGTGGCTTCTCTTTGGCTTTATTTTGCTTTTTGGCTTCAGCCTTGGCTGCTTTGTCTAGCTCCCGCTGTGTATTGAACTCCGCCTGAAACAGCGCCGTTTTTTCCAGCGCGGGCGTACTGCGCTTTGCCGCAAGCTCTCTGCTAACGCCGATCGCTTCAAGCGCATTTACCCATCCGCGGAACCGCAGTTCAATAAAATCGCCGCCAATTATTTCTGTCCTGCCGGGGATATGCCGCAGCTCCGCCTGCTGCCGCCGCAAATATGCAGCCAATTCCTGCAATGACGCATTTTGATATTTCAGAACAAACTCGATGTTCCTGTGAGACAGCGCCGTATAGGTGCGTTGGGTCAAAACTTTTTTAAGCGCCGCCATATTTTCCTCATACGTTCTGTTCGGATTCATCGCTGCACCTCCCGTTCAGAAGATGCCGCGTTCTTCGCTGCAAGCCGCCTCAATTCGATCTCGCATAAATCCTGAACGATCTTGCGGTCACGAAAATGTGGTGGGTTTTTGATGTTTGTGATTTTTCCGGCATAAAAAGATCGGATCGCGGCTTGCCATGAGCCGAAACGATATATGATGTAGTCCGCACCGATCACCTCGACCGGCGCAGGAGGATGCCCGATGTCCTCCATGCAGCTCTGCAAGTATGCCGAGAGCTGCTCCAAAGTGTCATTTTGATGCTCAAGGATGAACTGCACGTTTTTGTAGGCGATCACACGCTCAATGCGGCCATAGTTGATCTGGTCCAGATATGCTTGCCGTTGCTGCTCATTCATCGCAGATAATCCTCCTATCGATTTTTCCGCAAAAAACAAATCATCCCGCTGACGCGAGATGATCCGATTGCTTCAAAAACAAAAAACACCGATTTACTTCAACTTTAGAAGCAAATCGGAGCCCTGTTCCGAATTACCGATAGGATCATCGTGCTATCTACCCTTTGTTTGCCAACTTCTGCACGTAACGAGATCATAAAACAGGCAGCATCTCATGCAGGCAAAGAAAAGCGATTCTCCTGACTTGGACTATGGACGCAGGTCGCGTCCGCGCTCTGTTTCCTACCTTCTCACGGGATTTTCTCCCGCAATGGCGACCTTTCGGCCACATAGCTTGTTGGTGTAACGCTGTCTTTCGTTTCCTCCAAGCTACTTTAGAAACTTGCTCATCCTCACAGTTCCGGGCGAGTAGATTCATTGCTCTTTCATTGCAGACTATAAGGCGAGAGATAACCTGCAATTACAATTCTTCGTTGGCAAACATATTAAATTGTCAAGATTCTTCCATTCTCCGTATGTGCCCGCATAGATGCGACATACTATCTGCACATACAAAACATGACGGTTTCGGCTTCATAAAGTTCTGCAAATTTACGATGGAACGTCAAATCTCCCTTGAGATCATCGGCATTTCCGCGTTTTGGGTGACGGGATTTTTGACGGCGAATAGGCTTTTAAGCAACACCGCCGAGGAAACTGATTTTCTGAATGGCTTGCCGTTTGCTATCTAGTGACGGATGGACGTACAACCGCAGCGTTGTCGTAACATCTGCGTGACCCAGCATTTCGCTGACGCTTTTAACGTCAATCCCATTTTCGATACAGCGCGTCGCGTAAGTGTGACGGAGTGTGTGATAGCTGCGTTTCCGGACTCCACACCGGTGCAGGACAGATTCAAAGTAGTATTGATAGGTGCGCGGCTCCATTGGCTTATCCGTTCGGCCTGTCAGGATATACGCATTTTGTGACAGGCCAGAAGCAGCTTTTTTCAAATACGCCATCATATCGTTTGGAAGTGGAATAACGCGCACAGATTTTTCGCTCTTTGGTGTCTGGATGATGAGCTTCGTTTTCCCATTCTGACGGACACGCTGAACGGCGCGCTCAATGCTGACGGTGCCGTTTTGAAAGTCAACATCCGAAACCCGCAGTGCGCAAACCTCGCCAAGCCGTAATCCACCATTTGCAGAAAGCAGGATTCCAACGTCTTTATGATTGCCTGACGGCAATAGGGCTTTTCCGAGTTGCGCAAGCTCTCCCGAAGAAAACGGTTCGATCTTTCGCTGTTTTGCTTTCGGCAGCTTTGCGTTTAGCGCGTCACAATAAAAATGGTATTCTGCGCTGGCAAACCGGAGCGCAGCTTTTATTAGAACACCGATGTCACGGACGCTTTTGGCAGATAACTCACCGCCATGCAGCCGACCACTTTTACGCTTTTGGTTCAGGAAGTCAGAAAGCTGATTCGCCGTCAAAGAAACAACGAAGATTGAACCAAGCGCTGGAAGGATATGATGCTCGATCAGAAAAACATATCTGGCGCGTGTAGATGGCTTGATCTCTGCCTGTGACAGATACCATACAAAAAGCTCTTTTACCGTCAAGCGGCAGCTCCCGGCAGGTCGTGACACGATCATCCGTTTTCGGTCTTCCAGCTTGGCTTTTGCTGCGGCATAGGTGCGTGCATAGACGGACGTGTATTTTGCGCGTCCATCCGGTTTCCTGCCGCTGATAAAGCGTGCTTCCCATCGGCCGTCCTTGCGCTTATAGATGTTCTCACCGGTTTTTGGCAAATGGCATCCTCCTTTTGACGGCTGTTCTGACTGCGAATACAGGCACGCTACTTGCAAGAAGTATTCTGCATCGTCTGATACCGATTGATCTTTACGGAAACGACGCAAATAATCAATATTTTGATACCGAACCGCATTGACTTTTTACTGTGCTATTGTATAATGGTGTCAGAAACAAGATATTTATTGCGTTTTTAGGACTTCGTAAATTTGCAGAAATTTACGAAGTCTTTTCTATGCTCATTATAGCAAAGGACAGTGCGCTGACATATTAGACTTCCACGCAGGAATATGTCGTTTTCAATGTGTCCGGGTGGATCATCAGCATGGGGCGGTGCAATTCTCTCGCATAAGAAACAGCCTTATCGGTATCATCCCCACGCGCAGATGCCGGATCGTAGACCGCCAGCACCATGTCAGACTGCCGGATGATTGTTCGGTAGGCTTTCAGCTGTGCGTCTGGCTGCTTATGTGTGTAAACGGCTGTCATGTGGCTGCATTTGACAAGCATATCGAAATAGCGTTCGCGCAGTTCCGGTGTCCACTTTGTCGCCTGTTCCTCGTATGGCGTAACACAAAACAGCATCAGTTCCGGATCATTGTCGCGCAGAACGTTAATGAGTTCGGCGGCGTAAAGCCCCACGCCGTAGTCGCAGGCCACGGAAAAATGCGTCACTCCCTGCTGCCGCAGCACCATGATCTGCTGGGCCAGTTCCATCTTCATATCGTGACACT
>ERZ839767.3740-NODE-3740-length-16738-cov-13.556615_pt1 | contig 16738 bp, 10 predicted proteins | sample MGYA00519879_ERZ839767 | MGnify/ENA primary metagenome ERZ839767 (study PRJEB31850, sample SAMEA3708852) | human gut metagenome | biome: human gut; feature: human-associated habitat; material: faeces | place: China | collected 2014 ...
AGGCGATCGCCCTGCCGACCGACTTCTCGGCGCGTATTGCGCGTAACACGCAGATTTACATTCAGGAGGAGACCAACGTCTGCCGCGAGGTTGACCCGTGGGCAGGTTCGTACTACGTCGAATCGCTGACGCAGGAGATCGCCGACAAGGCTTGGGAGCGTATTCAGGAGGTCGAGAAGCTGGGCGGCATGGCCAAGGCTATCGAGACCGGCATTCCGAAGATGCGTATCGAGGAGGCAGCGGCCCGCAAGCAGGCCCGCATCGACTCCGGCACCGAGAAGATCATCGGCGTGAACGAATACCGTCTGGAAAAAGAGGCTCCGATCGACATCCTCGCAGTGGACAACACCGCCGTACGCGAGAGCCAGATCAAGCGTCTGAAGGAGTTGCGCGCCAACCGCGACGAAGCCGCCGTGAAGAAGGCGCTGGCCGCGATCACCGAGTGCGTGAAGACCAAGCAGGGCAACCTGCTGGAGCTGGCCGTCGAGGCCGCCAAGGTCCGCGCTTCGCTGGGCGAGATCTCCGATGCCTGCGAAGTCGTCGTAGGCCGCTACAAAGCAGTTATCCGTTCCATCTCAGGTGTATACAGTTCAGAAGTGAAAAACGACAAACAGTTCGAGCGCGCCAAGGAGTTGTGCGCCGAGTTCGCCAAGAAAGAGGGCCGTCAGCCGCGCGTCATGATCGCCAAGCTCGGTCAGGACGGCCACGACCGCGGTGCCAAGGTAGTTGCCACGGGTTACGCCGACATCGGCTTCGACGTCGATATGGGCCCGCTGTTCCAGACTCCCGAAGAGGCCGCCAAGCAGGCCGTCGAGAACGACGTGCATGTAGTGGGCGTCTCGTCGCTGGCCGCAGGCCACCTGACCCTCGTGCCGCAGATCATCGCAGAGCTGAAGAAGCTCGGCCGCGAAGACATCATCGTCATCGTCGGCGGCGTGATCCCCGCACAGGACTACGACCAGCTGTATAAGGACGGCGCCGCCGCCATCTTCGGCCCCGGTACGCCGATCGCCACCGCAGCTATCAAGATACTCGAAATTCTGCTCGCCGACTAAAGCGACTGAAAGCAATAGCGATACCCTCCGGTTTCCCGGAGGGTATTTTTTATCCGTTCGGGGAAAAGAGCGGAAAGGCGGACTATGACGAAATTCCCTGCTTTCGCAAAAACCGACCGATTTACACGAAGCGCACCTCCGAAAACAAAAGGAGCTGTCTAACAAGTCCGATTTTTAGAATTTCACCCCCGTCAGATAAAACTCTGGCAGGGGTGATTTCCAATTTCGGGGACTTGTCAGACAGCCCCTCTGCTTAAATCCGGTGCGAACGGCCTACATGCACGCTTCGAGTATCCGGCGCGCCGCGGCGCCGTCTACATTCTGCGCTTCGCCGTACTTGACGCCGGAGGCATTGAAGCGGCGTTCGATCTCCGCGATCGTCGTTTCGCCGATCCCCTCCTCCGAAAGCCGGGTCGAAAGCCCCAGCGAACGGAAGAATTTTTCGGTGGCTTCGAGCGTACGGTCGATGCGCTCCTCTTCCGAACCGTCGGCAATGCCCCAGATCCGTTCGCCGTATTGGAGCAGTTTTCCGCGCTTCTGCTCCCGGAGCACGCGCAGGGTGCCATTGATGACAATCGCCAGCGTCGCACCGTGTGTCAGTCCGTGCAGGGCCGTCAGCTCGTGACCGATCATATGCGTCGCCCAGTCCTGCGACACGCCCATGCGGATCATGTCGTTCAGCGCCAGCGTCGCCCCCAGCATATACTCCGACATCACGGCATAATCATGCTGGTTCTCCCGGATTTTCGGAGCGATTTCGATCACCGTATGCAGGATGCCCTCGGCCCAGCGGTCCATCAGGCGCGACTGGCCGGGCGTGGTCATATACTGTTCCAGCACATGCACGAAGGTATCGGAGAGCCCGCAGGCGATCTGCCGCTGCGGCAGCGAGTAGAGGGTTTCGGGATCGAGAATCGAGAAGACCGGATAATCGCCGTAAAAGGCGTACTTCTCCTTGGTTTCCTGACGCGAAATGACCGAACCCGAATTCATCTCCGACCCCGTGGCCGACATCGTGAGGACGGTGCCCAGCGGAACGGTTTTATCCGCCTGTCCCTTGAGCACGATATCCCACGGATCGCCGTCGTAGAGCAGGCCCGCAGCGATGAGTTTCGTACCGTCGATGACCGATCCGCCGCCCACGGCCAGCAGGAAGTCGGAACCGTTCTCACGGCCCAAAGCCACGGCCTCGCGGACCGTCTCGACGGAGGGATTGGGTTCGATGCCCCAGAACTCGACCCAGTCGCGCCCTTCGAGCGCCTTCACGACCTGATCGTAAACCCTGTTGCGGCGCACGCTGCCGCCGCCGAAGGTAATCATGATCTTCTTGTCGGCAGGGATCAGTTTGCCGAGTCTGGCGATCTGTCCTTTGCCGAAAACCAGTTTCGTAGGATTGTGATAAATGAAATTATTCATAACGGTATGCGATAAGTTTCAATACGACTCCTAAATATACGCAAAAATAACAAAAAGAACGCCGGAATACTCCGGCGTTCTTTCTATGTCTCGAAAAATCGGGTTTAGAAATATTTTCCGCGCAGGTCCTGAATCTTGGCCATCTGCTGGATAGCCTGCACCGAGAACTGCTGGGCCATGCTCTCGGCCATAGCCTGCGCACGCACCTTCTCGCCTTCGGCTGTCTGCTTGTCCGAGGTCTGGATGTCATCCACCTCGAAGACATATACGCCGCTCAGACCTTTGACCGGAGCCGAGAGAACGCCTTTCTCGGTCGTAGACGAGATAGCGCCGATCAGACGGGGCTCGAAACCGGGACCGTTCACATAGAAAGCCCCGAAGGTCACGTTGTCGAAGTCTGCGACTTCGGTTCCGAGACTCTTGGCCTGCTCGTCGAGCGTAGAGCCGGAGAGCTCCTTCACGATATAGTCGTACTTCTTGTCGCGGAGTACCTGAGCACGGATCTGTGCCGAAACCTTTTCGAGGGGAGCGAATTCGTTGTCGTCGATCTCGGTCAGCATGGCGATCACATAATCCTTGCCTACCGGGAAGATTTCGGAAACATCGCCCACCTCGGCGCCGTAAGCCCAGCGGGCGACGTCGCGCGAATCCTCAAGACCCCGGATCGTACGCTCGCCCTGCGCCAGCGACGCGATGCGCGGCGTAACGGCGGCAGCCGAAGCGGCCTCGTTGAACGCTTCGACCGAACCTTTGGCGTTCACCGAGAAGGTGCCGGCCTGATTGTGGATGTCGCGGCGGGTAGCGGCCGAAGCCTCGACCGGGTAGGTGATCGAAGCGACCTGAACGTGCTTCGACGGTTTGTCGGCACGGTAAACCTGCATCAGCTGAATGGCGTCGCCGGAAGCGATCTTCACGATATCGCCGGTTTTCGCATTGGCAAGCGCCGCAGCGAACTCGCCAGAGAAGGCCGAGAACGGCATGACGCCCACCTCGCCGCCGTTGGCGGCGGTAGCGTCATAAACCGAATACTGCGCAGCGACCTGAGCGAAATCGGCGCCGCCCTTAAGTACGGTCAGCAGGCTGTCGGCCAGCGCCTCCTGCGTATAGGGAAGTACGATGTGGCGGATGCCCATCGAGTCGGGAACGATCTTGGTATCCAGCGCGCGGGCCATCGTCCACTCGTTGTTCTTCAGTACGGGACCGTAGGTAGCGCCGTCGAGCAGGGCCTTGGCCTCCTCTTCCGAAAGCTGCTTCGCCGAGACGTAGTTGTCGGCGATCTTTCCGTTGCGGTTGGCGCGGACAAACGACTTCAGCTCTTCGGTGGCGGCGAACTGCGCGCCGACCTCGGCGACGCTCTTTTCGAGCGCCAGCATGTCGTCGTCGGTCGGAGAAACCTCGAACACGACATACGAAAGCGCACGCGACGGCGTCTGCTTGAACATGTTCTTGTGGCTGTTGTAATACGCCTTGATGTCGCTCGACTTGAGTTGAATCAGCGAATCGGGAACGGCCGAGTATTTCTTACCGGCCCACTTGCCGGCATAGGTGTTGTTGGCGGAGTTCACACCGTTGGCCACTTCGAGCGAATTGACATACACGCCGCCCTTGATCAGGCCGAGGAACTTGGCGACCTCGCGCTCCATGCGGGCCTGCTCGTTGAGCTGCGCCCAAGCCTGCTGCGCCTGCGCGTTGGCTTCGGCCTCGGAGAGGAACTGGTGAACGGCGGCAACGTTGTACTCACCCGTGCGGGGATCCGCGAAGGCATTGTAGAAAGCCTGCGAAGGATGCTGGCCGCTGACCATCGACATACGTTCGGGTTCGGTAACGCGAAGGCCCATCTTGTCGAATCCGGGAGTCAGCACGTATTTGCCGATCAGGGCCTGCCATGCAGCGTTGGCAAGCATCGCCGACTGCTGTTCGTTGCTCTCCTGAGCGCCGCTCTGCGCCTTGACCTGCTCATACTGGTTGTAATACTCCGAATAGTTGATCTTTTCACCGTCGATAACACCGACCCGGGGGTCGTTGCCTGAGAAGCCCATTTCGGTCTTCAGGGAGAGAATGAAAGCCAAGAGGGCGCCTGCGATGACAATCGACAGCACGATGCCGAACTTGGTGCGTAAAGTGTTTAAACTTGCCATATAAATTGTAAATTATTCGTATTGTTTCGAATTAGCAGTCAAAGGTAGTAAATTTATTCGGAAAAGGCCCTTATTATGCCATAAAAATTCTCACAACTTCCGGACCCGCGCCAAGTCGATCCGCGAACGCGTCGTACGCAGGATTCGCACCTGCAGACCGCCGACGAAAACGGTCTCTCCGGCCGTGGGAATCCCCTCGTAATTGAAGATGATGAAACCCGCCAGCGTATCGTATTCGCGGCTCTCCTCGATACCCAGACCGTATTTCTCATTGAGGTATTTCACTTCGAGACGGCACGAGAGGACATACTCGTCGGGGCCGACCTGCTTTTCGGTCAGGTCGGGCACGTCGTGTTCGTCCTCGATCTCGCCGAAAATCTGCTCCAGCACGTCTTCGAGCGAAATGACGCCCGCCGTGCCGCCGAATTCGTCGATCACCACGGCGATGTTGGTGCGGTGCTTGATAAAGTTCTGCAGCACCAGTTGCAGCGGCATGGTTTCGGGAACGAAATTGACCTGCATCATCACGTCGGAAATACTGGCCGGACGGGTGAACAGACTCTTCGAGTTGATATAGCCGATGATGTTGTCGATGCTCTTGCGCCAGACGAAGATGCGCGAATACTTGGAATCGACGAAACGCGCCGTGAGCTGTTCGATGGTCGTATCGTCGATGTCCACTGCCTCGACGTCCACGCGCGGCACCATGCAGTCGCGCACCCGCAGGTCGGCGAAATCCAGCGCGTTCTGGAACAGCTTCAGCTCGTTGTCGGGTTCGGGACGCGGCTCGGAACTGTTGGTGTCGAGCAGCGACGCGAGGTCCTCGCGGTCGAAACTGTGCGTCGTCGTCCGCTCTTCGACGCGGCGGCCCGTCAGGCGCAGGATGCCGTGCGAAATGAGCGTCGTCAGCCGCGCGATCGGATAGAGCAGCAAATAGAAGAAATAGATTACCGGCGCCAGCGCGCGGTAATAGAAGTTCGGATTGTTGCGGAAGACCGACTTGGGCAGGAATTCCGCGAAAAAGATGATGATGACGGTCGAAACGGCGGTTTCGATCGCCACGGAACCGTTCCGGGCGATGCTCTCCCACCCCAGCGCGTAGAAAATACCGCGCAGCAGCAGCGACATGTAGAGCGAGTAGATGACCAGCGCGATATTGTTGCCCACCAGAATCGTGGTGATATACTGTCCGGGGTGGCGGGAGAATATATCCGCTATGCGGTCGAACATGCGGCTCTGCTTGCGGTCGATCTCCAGTTTCAGGCGGTTCTTGCTCGTAAAAGCGATCTCCATACCCGAAAAGAATGCCGACAGCAACAGCATCAGGACAATCAGTATGACCGAAGTAAGCATCTCTTATTGGGTTGATTGTATCTCGTCATCGTCCAGTTTCAGATCCACCGGCTTCATCTGCTGCTGTTCCGTTCTGGGCCGGGCTTCGGCAGGCTCCCCTGCGGACGCCGGTCTGCCGGGCGCATCCCTGCGAACGGGCCGCCGGACCGGAACCGGAGCGACGGCGGGCTTGACAGCGGGTTCGGGCATAGGCTCGCCGGCGGATGCAACGGCGGTTTTGCCGGACTGCTGCGCAGGGACAGGTCCCGACGCCCCTGTCCGGCCTCCGGCAGTCGAATCGGGAACGACCTCGACCTCCTGTTCGGTGGGTTTGACCTCGACCTCCATGCGGCCTTTCATACGGCGGAAACGCCAGTCCTTGAACTCCTCGTCGGATTCGAAACCTTCGCCGATAAAGACGTCGCGTCCGTCGTTCTGCACGATTTTCGAATCGACGTTCGAATAGATCTTCTTGGTCTGCTGATTCCAGAACAACTGCTGCGTGTAGAGGTTCTTGCCATCCGATTTGACGACCACGACATTGCCTTTGGCCTCCCACAATTTGCGGTTCTCGTAGTAGATGGCGTAATTGGCCGTCAGCACGGCATCGACCGTAGAGAGCGAATCGTCCTTATAAGTGGTGATCTTGACTCCCTTGCGGAACTCGCGGTAAGGTTCGCGGGCCAGCGAATAGCCCTCGACCAGCGGAGTTACGAAATGGTAGGAACGGCGGCCGTTCTGCGATTCGACGATCGACAGATTTTCACTGTATTCGGTTCTCATCGTCTCTTCGGAAGCCGCAGCATCCTCCGCCTCGTCGCGTTCGCAGGAGAATAGCAAGATAGCACTCCCCATAACGGAGAGTGCTACCATGGCGTATCTTGCGATGAGCCTGTTCATTTACTAACGGGGACGTACGGAAGTCACGACACCGGCGGCCGTACCACAGGTCACGGTATAGCGGGAACCGGCCTGCAGCTCGTTGAAGAAGCACTCCTCCGAGGTCGGGAAACGGCTGCGGAACGCATTCAGCGACGTTTTGGCAGACTCGATGTATTCCGAATCGGCAGGCAGCAGTTCGATGGCTTTCGACATCGTGTCGTAAGCGGCCCAGAAGGTAGCCTGACCGGCAAAACCGCCGCAGTTGGCAGCCGAAATGGCATAGCACTGAGCCAGCACGTAATAGGGCACGCCGTCCTCAGGATTCAGGTCGCGGGCCTGACGCGCAGCGGAAGCGGCTCCGGGGATATCGTTTGCAACCAAGTCGATCAGCGCGATGCGCACCAGCAGCAGCTGACGCTCCGCAGGATCCTGCTCGACGGCAAGCGCCTCGTTGAGGTATTTGATCGCCTTGGCGTAGTCGCCCTTGCTCTGGAAAGCCTGCGCAAGGAACATGGCGGTCTCCGAAGAGGGTTTCACGGCATAGTATTTCTCTGCGAGCGTGAAATAGAAGTCGCCGTCGCACTTGGCGCGCGACATCAGCGCCACGGCCTGCGCCAGCAGCGCCTCGTCGTCGGGAGCCGCTTCGAGCTTGCCGCGGAAGAGCTTTTCGAGATTCTCGCAGCTTGCCGCACCGCTCAGACCGAACGCGGCATCGAACTGCGCCTTGTACTCGTTGGCATTGGGATTCTTCTCGAAGAACGGCGTCAGACGGTCGTACTCGGCGATGATCTCGTCGGGCAGCACCTCGTCGGTGTTCTTGTAGTCGTCGCAGAGGTTGCTGAAATAAGCCACGACGGTTTCGGGATCGGTATTGTCGCCGCCGGCCTCGATTGCGGCACGGAACGCTTCACGGATACCCTTGCGGTCGTTGGGCTTGTAGCGCAGGAACTCGCGCGCCTTCTGATCGAGAATGAAAGCGGTACCCTGCTTGGGATGGTCTCCGAAATACTTGGCGCGCAGGTCGTACATAAGCATCAGCGAGTCGATATACGTATTCTTCTCGGCGACGCTCTTGGCGCGGTTGATCTTGTTCTTGTAGATCACGGCGCCACGCTGGTAGAACGAGACCGAAGCGGTCGGAACGCTGTTGATGAGTTCATTCAGATAATGAGCAGCGGCATTGTAGTCGCGGTTGTCGCACGACTCCTTGAGGAAGTTGCTGTTCAGAATGTTCTTTTCGCGTTGTTCGGGCGTGTCTCCCCACTTCTCGTACTGCGGAGCGCTGAAGTCCTGAGCCAGAGCCGTCGCCCCTACGAATACAAGAGCAGCGGAAAGCAGAATTTTAACGTTTTTCATCGGTCAGAGATTAATTTTTGTATTTAATTTTATATGTTTTAGTGTCCGTCGGATGTACCGAAATCCAATGCAATTTACTGCCGGTTCTCCAAAAGTGCAAATTTTCGGGTCAAAAACTAATCGTATTTAGGCCGCAGGAACCAGTACTCGCCGTTCTCGCTGCCGGCAAAGAGCGTGAAGCCGATCGAGAATTTGAAATACTGCTGCCGCACCAGTCCGAGGCGTTCGGCCAAGTTGTAACCGCGGCGGCCGTATTCGACGCCGACGTCTATGGACGAGATGGCGAGGAACTTCACGGGCACGCCGACGCCCAGCGTCACGGCATACTGTCCCAGTTTGTCGCCGTTGTAGGTCTGGTTGTGGATTCCGTAACGGAATCCGGCTCTGTAGGACCAGCGTTTCAGGAAATTGCGCACATCGTAGCGGTTGGGGGTGTACTCCACGCCGGCCTTGATCGTATGCGTATCGGTATACGCCACCGCAAAGGCGCTCCGGTCCGGTCCGCTGACGCCGGTGGATTCGGTCTGCCTGTTGCGGCCGCCCCAGTCCTGATAGACGTAATCCACCCCCATCGTCCACTTGGAGGTCTGGTAGAAGGCGCCCACCGAAAGCTGACGGGGCAATACGAGTGCCAAATGCGTCGTATCGCCCTTTACGCTGGAGTTGTAGAGGTCGCCCACATAGATATTTTTCGTCACCGTGGGATTGAGGTCGCCGCCGAAATCATAGGCGGCGCCCAGCGTCAGGGCGCGTTTCTGATTCAGGATGGCGTTCCACTGCACGCCGATCTGTCCCTTGATGCTCGAAATACTGTAGTTGTCGGTGCCTACCGTCGAAGAGTAGGAGCCGTCGCCCGTGATCGGGGTCGGGGTCATCACGAACGAACGGTCGATATCGCCCCAGTAATACTGCGCGGCGATACCCAGCGAGAAGTTCTTGAAAAGTTCCCAGCCGACGCCGAGTTTGACCTCCGTCACGTCGCCCTCGCCCTGATAGACGTACTGCGCGCGGCCGACGTTGCCCCATACGGGATCGGACGGATCGTAGTCATGGGTGTATTTGGTGCGGTAGCCTACCGAACTGTAAGGCGTGAGGCTGAAGCCCAGACCGAGCTTCTTGGCCAGCGGCAGCTGAAATGCGATGTCATGGAAGTTGAAGGTGTTGTAGGCCGTGCTTTTCGACATGCCGTCGACCTTCTGGGAGTTGTAGTAATTCTGGCCCTCCAGCCCGAAGTTGAAGAGGAAACTCTTCTGCGGCGCGGCGCTGAAAGCCGCCGGATTGAGCAGATTGACCACGCCCGAACTGCGCATGGCCACACCTACACCGCCCATCGAACGCATCGGCAGGGTGCCGGGCGTGTTCTGTTCGCCGATGCCGTACATCGTGTAGGGAGAGAATGCGTTAATACTGCTTGTCTGGGCCGCTGAGGCATAGGGAATCATCACGGCTGCAATGACAACCAGTTTAATTAAGGTGTTCTTCACTTGCATTGTACTCTAAAATTCTATTCAATCCGCAAAAAACCAGATTACAATTTGCAAATATCGTATTTTTAATTCGTTTAACAAAGAAATTCGCGTCTCCTCCGGTAAAAATTACGCATAAATCCTCTATTTGGCTGCGCATGCGGGCCGCATAACCCTCGATCTCGAACGCGATTCCGTTCATCACGCCCAGCTCGATGGCCTGCCGGGTGGTAAGCCCCGCAAGCTCTTCGCTTTCGGTAGCGGCGCACAAAGGCAGTTTGGCCGTATAGTCGTGCAGCGCCCTGAAACGGGTCTTCATGCCCGGCGATATGCACCCGCCGCGAAACGTTGCGTCGGCCGTCACCAGATCGATGGTCACCGCCGTACCGAAATCGACGATCAGCACGTTGCGGCCCGGATAAAGCACCGTGGCGCCGACCGCCGCGGCCAGCCGGTCGCGGCCCAGCGTTTCGGGCGTCAGGTAGGCGTTGCCGATGGGTACGGACGTCTGCGAAGAGAACTCCAGCAGATACTCCACGCGCGGCCGGAGCAGATCGGCCACTTCGTCCACTTCGCCGCGCGTCGAAGCCACGACGGCCCGGCGCACGGGCCATGCCGCGAACAGCTCTTCGAGCATCGACGGATGCAGCCGCTCCACGCAGCGCTGAAAAACGATCTCCCCCCGGTCGAAAACAGCGAGTTTCACAAGGGTGTTTCCGATATCTACTACTAAATTCAAAGCTGCTGCAACGTTTTATATGCGTCTTCAATGTCTTTGACATTCCTAACGGTCATCGCCAGACGATTATTGTGCTGTTTCAACACAAATCTGCCGGGATTCTGCGTGACCTTGCGGAGCAGGTCCATGAAAGTGTCGCTCTTGTAGTAGGGCGAGTCCTGCTCGCCGACGAAATGCACGATCATCAGCCCGTTCTTGACCTTCACGCGCTCCATGCCCAGCCGGATCGCCTCCCAGCGCAGGCGCACCACGTTGAGCAGCTCTTCGGTTTCACGCGGCAGAGGGCCGAAACGGTCCGCCAGACGCTCTCCGAAGGCCAGCAGCGCCTCCTCGTCCTTGGTCGAATCCAGCTCCCGGTAGAGCTTCAGGCGCTCGGCCTGCTGCGCCACATAGGAGTCGGGAAGACCGGCTTCGACCTCGATTTCGATATGCGCGTCGTCGATATAGCGCAGCTGCTCGACCACCTCCTGTTCCGAATCGTTCAGGCCCGCGACGTGCAGTCCCTCGGCGCGCAGTTCTGCGATCGCTTCGTTCATGATCTTCTGATAGGTCTCGAAACCGATATCGGCGATGAATCCGCTCTGCTCGGCTCCCAGCAGATTGCCCGCGCCGCGGATGTCGAGGTCCTGCATGGCGATATTGAAGCCCGATCCCAGATCGGAGAACTCCTCGATGGCCCGCAGGCGGCGGCGCGCATCGGACGACAGCAGTTCGTCGGGCGGCGAAAGCAGGTAGCAGTAGGCTTTCTGATTGCTGCGGCCCACACGTCCGCGCAGCTGGTGCAGGTCGCTCAGGCCGAAGTTCTGGGCGTTGTTCACGATGATCGTATTGGCGTTGGGAATGTCGATGCCGTTCTCGACGATGGTCGTGGCGACCAGCACGTCGAATTCCCCGTAGATAAAGTCCATGATCAGCCGCTCCAGCTTCTCGGCGGGCATCTTGCCGTGTCCCACGCCCACGCGGGCCTTGGGGCAGATGCGGGTGATAAGCCCCTGCATGGTCATCAGGTCCTCGACGCGGTTGTGGACGAAGTAGACCTGTCCGCCACGCGCGAGTTCCGTTTCGACGGCGTCGCGGATGATCTCCTCCGAGAAGACGTGCGATTCGGTGACGATCGGCTGCCGGTTGGGCGGCGGCGTCGAGATGACCGAAAGGTCGCGCGAACCCATGAGCGAGAATTGCAGCGTTCGCGGAATCGGCGTCGCCGTGAGAGTCAGCGTATCGACGTTGACCGCCAGCTGCGTCAGCTTCTCCTTGGCCGCCACGCCGAATTTCTGCTCCTCGTCGATAATCAGCAGCCCCAGATCGCGGAATACGATCTGTTTGCCCAGAATCTTGTGCGTGCCGATCAGGATGTCGATACGGCCAGCTTCGAGGTCGGCGCGGATCTGCGACACCTCTTTGGCCGTTTTGGTGCGGTTGAGATACTCGACCCGCACGGGGAAGTTGCGCAGACGCTCCGAAAACGAGCGGTAGTGTTGCAGGGCGAGAATCGTCGTCGGCACCAGCACGGCGACCTGCTTGCCGTCCACGGCCGCCTTGAACGCTGCGCGGATCGCCACCTCGGTCTTGCCGAAGCCCACGTCGCCGCAGACCAGCCGGTCCATAGGCTGGTCGGACTCCATGTCCTTCTTGACGGCCGCCACGGTCGTCTGCTGGTCGGGCGTGTCCTCCCACTGGAACGACGCCTCCAGCTCGTGCTGCAGATAGCTGTCGGGCGTAAATGCGAATCCCTTGCTGGCCTTGCGTTTGGCATAGAGGGCGATCAGCTCGCGCGAAATATCCTTGACGGCCTTCTTGGTGGCGTTCTTGAGCTTCTGCCATGCGCCGTTGCCCAGCTTGTAGACCTTCGGCGGCTCGCCGTCGCCCGACTTGTAGCGCGAAATGCGATGGAGCGAATGGACGTTCACGAACAGCACGTCTCCATCCTTGTAGACCAGTTTGATCGCCTCGTGCGCCTTGCCGTTTTCGTTGATCTTCACAAGCCCGTCGAAGCGGCCCACGCCGTGGTCGATATGCACCACATAGTCGCCCGGCCGCAACTGGTTCAGCTCGGCGACGGTCATCTGTTCGTCGCGCCTGATCTCGCCGTTGATGCGGTAACGCTGGTAGCGGTCGAAAATCTGATGGTCGGTATAGAGGCACAACTTCAGGTCGTTGTCCACGAAACCCTCGTGCAGCGTCACCGAAAGGGGCCGCACGACGGCCTGCCCGCGTCCGATCTGGTGAAAGATGTTTTCGAGACGCTCGACCTGCACCTTGTTTTCCGAGAGGATATAGGTCGTGTAGCCGCGCAGCGAATTGCGGATCATGTCGTCGGCCAGCATCTCGAAATTCTTGTTGAACTTAGGCTGGGGAGCCGTATCGAACTCTACGGCCGCCGTGGCGGGACGCTCCGGCAGGTTGTCGCGCAGGGCGAGCATCCGGCAGTTCGCCAAATCGCCGAGCAGTGCGTTACGGCTGGTCATCAGGCGGTCGATCTCCTCAGGACGTTCCATGTCGGCAAGCGTCTTGCGGCGGATATCGTTCACCCGACGCAGCACGTAATCGGCGTCGTAGAACCAATAGGCCGCCGCGTCGCCCGCAAACTGCACGAACGACACCTTCGCCGCCCCATCGCCGGCATTGAGGTTGGGAATGATCTCCACCCGGTCGAGTTTGTCGGCCGAGAGCTGGCTCGAAATGTTGAAACGACGGATCGAGTCCACCTCGTCGCCGAAAAAGTCGATACGGTAGGGTTTGCTTTCCGAGAAGGAGAAGACGTCCACGATACCGCCGCGCACCGAATACTGGCCCGGCTCATAGACGAAATCGACGCGGGTGAAGTTCGCATCGACGAGCGCGTCCTCCAGCACGGCGATCGAGATACTGTCACCGACTTTCACGGCGATCGTATCCCGCCGGAGGGTTTCGGCGTCGGCGACCCGCTCGGCCAGCGCTTCGGGATAGGTGCAGACGATCAGATACCCTTTCGTGAAGCCCTTCACGGCGTTCATCGCCGCCGTGCGCTGCACCACGCCCTGCGCATCTTCGGCGCCGTAGGCCACCGAACGCTTATAGGACGAGGGGAAGAAATAGACCTGCTTCTCGTCCAGCAGGTTATAGAAGTCGTTCATCAGGTAGGCCGCAGCGTCGCGGTCCTCGGCGACGAAGACGTGTACGCCCCCGGTTTTCGCCGCAGCGGCAGCGGCATAGAACGAAAGAGCGCCGCCGACCAGCTCTTTCAGATGGACGGTTGCGCGCTCTTTCTTATATTCGCGGCACAGGCGGGGCAGGGCTTTCGACCCGGCGGCGAACTGCGCCAGCTGCTCGCGGGCAGTCATACGGTTACTTGTTTATCAGGTCGTTGTCCTTGCGGTCGTGGTAATGGACCTCGACGATACCGAGACTCTGGTCGGCGACGACATGCAGCCGCACCTTGTATTTCCACTGCCAGCGGCGGCGCAGCGACCAAAGGCCCTGCTTGAGGAAGGAGGCCACATAGGGGCTTACGACCAGCTTGATATATTTGTGACCGCGGTCCTGCGTAAGGAACGAAATCTGGTTCTCGATCTTCTTGTCCAGCAGCACCGTCGGTTCGATCTTGCCCGATCCGTTGCAGGTCGGGCAGACGTCCGAAACCTCCTCCACGGCCACGGGACGCACCCGCTGGCGGGTGATCTGCATCAAGCCGAACTTGGTGAGCGGCAGGACCGTGTGCTTGGCCTTGTCGGTAGCCATCAGCTTCACCATTTCGTCGTAGAGCGCCTGCCGGTTCTGCGCCTTGTGCAGGTCGATGAAGTCGATGATGACGATGCCGCCCAAGTCGCGCAGACGCAGCTGGCGGGCGATTTCGGCCGCGGCGGCCAGATTGACGTCCATCGCCGTCTGCTCCTGATTGTCCTCGGCCTTGGTGCGGTTGCCCGAATTGACGTCGATGACGTTCATGGCCTCCGTGCGCTCGATGATGAGGTAGGCGCCGCGTTTGAGCGACACGTACTTGGCGAAGAGCGACTTGATCTGCTTCGAGATGTCGAAGTTGTCGAAAATGGGCACGTTGCCGCGGTAGAGTTTGACAATCTTCTCCTTTTCGGGTTCGATCTGCCTGATATAACCGCGGATGTCGTTGTACATCGCCTCGTCGTCCACGGCGATCTGCGAGAACGAACCGTTCAGCGAGTCGCGGATGATCGTATTGGCGCGGTTCATCTCGCTCATCAGCTGGGCGGGAGCCGTGTTTTTCTTGATCGCCGCACAGGTCTTGCGCCAGCGGTCGATCTGGGTCTGGATGTCGTGCTCGATATCCTCGTCCTTGGCCTCCATGGCCGCAGTGCGGATGATGACGCCGAAATTCTTGGGCAGCACGGCGGCGGCGATCCGCTTCAGGCGTTTCTTCTCGTCCACCGAACGGATCTTCTGCGACAGGAAGACCTTCGACGAGAAGGGCACCAGCACGACGTTGCGTCCGGCCAGCGAAATATCGGCCGTCAGACGGGGACCCTTGGTCGAGATGGCCTCCTTGGCGATCTGCACCATGATGTTCTGGCCGACCTGCAGGTAGTCGCCGATCTTGCCCGACTTCTCCACGGGCGGTTCGAGCTTCAGGCTCTCGACGCGCAGGCCCCGTTTGCCGGGCTGCTGCGAAGCGACGAGCTTCTGCAACGAAGGAAACTGACCGCCCAGATCGAGATAATGGATAAAGGCGTCCTTTTCGTGTCCTATATTGACGAATGCCGCATTGAGACCCGGCATGATCTTACGTACTTTTCCGAGGTAGATATCCCCGACGGCGAACCCGGTCTGACACTGCTCCTTGTTGAGTTCGACAAGGACCTTGTCCTCGCACAACGCGATGGAAATTTCGGTCGGGTTGACGTTTACAATTAATTCTCTGTTCATCTATATCGTGTGTCGCGCTCCGGAAACGAAGACGCGGAATACTGAAATCGGTTAGGCCGCTTTTTGGTCTGAAGTGGCGGCGAACTCCAAAGGATAAAAACCGTGCGGACCCATCGTCCGGCACGCGGTCCGGGCGCGGAAGGGCCCCGACTATTTTTTGCGGTTATCGTGGAGTCCGCCCCGAAACGCCCTCGGAAGAGGATCGGGAAAGGTTAGGACTCCCGGAAACGGCGGCTCCGCACCGAGTCCCATGCCCCGGAAGCAGGATGCCGTCACGAAAAACCGCTGAAAAATAGGTAAAGCTAAAAGAACTTGGGGTTCCTTTAGCTTTATCTATCGTTTAGCACTAAAGTGCTACCCTACTTTTTCTTGTGACGGTTCTTACGCAAACGTTTTTTGCGTTTGTGGGTAGCCATCTTGTGTCGCTTATGCTTCTTTCCGTTTGGCATAGTCCTTGATTTTTTGAGGTTCTTATTTATTTAAATTATTTCACCTTCGCCGCAAAGCTCTTGGCGGGCTTGAAAGCGGGAATGTTGTGTTCGGGAATGGTGATGGTCGTATTCTTCGAGATGTTGCGGGCAACCTTCTTGGCGCGCTTCTTTACGATGAAACTGCCGAAACCACGGAGATACACGTTGTTCTTGTTGGTCAGCGACGTCTTGATGCTATCCATGAAAGCCTCAACGATTGCCTGTACCTGCACCTTTTCAACTCCGGTGCTCTTAGCGATTTCGCTTACGATATCTGCCTTTGTCATTTCTATATAGTATTAAATTATTAAGTTCGTGTGAAGACATTCGGACTGCAAATATACGCTTTATTTACATTTTAGCCAACAAACCGCAGTTTTTTTTCATTATTTTTCCCGCAGTCCTCTACCTGCCACTGGAACAGTACGATAACAAATATCGGGCAAAACTCGCCCGAAAATTAAAATATTATGTGTCAGGCAATTATTCCCCGTCGGACTCCGTCGGACGGACGACTCGGCAATCAATTATGGATCAGCAACATAGTCTCTAAGCACCCAAAAGTGCCCCGACCTTTTGGGAACAAAAATATACCCAAAACGCCATCCGGAATTCCGGCGTGCAGGGACGGAAATCCCGCCCTGCACGCCGGCGCCGAAGCGGTTATATTCCGCGCCGGAAAATACGGGGACTCAATAAACGCCCGGTTTTTGCGTTTGATAATAAAATAACTAATTTTGCAAACTAAATTCCGCTAACGGTATGGTCAAAATACTCTGGGTGGACGACGAGGTCGAACTGCTGAAGCCCCACGTCCTGTTCCTCAAACAGAAGGGCTACGAAGTAGACACCTGCAACAACGGCTACGACGCGATCGACATGGCTTCCGAAGGGGCCTACGACCTGATAATCCTCGACGAAATGATGCCCGGCATGACGGGACTCGAAACGCTCCCCAAGATCAAGGAGGTGCGCCCCACCACGCCCGTCATCATGGTGACCAAGA
>ERZ839767.3746-NODE-3746-length-16706-cov-5.009849_pt1 | contig 16706 bp, 17 predicted proteins | sample MGYA00519879_ERZ839767 | MGnify/ENA primary metagenome ERZ839767 (study PRJEB31850, sample SAMEA3708852) | human gut metagenome | biome: human gut; feature: human-associated habitat; material: faeces | place: China | collected 2014 ...
AGACGCTTTTCCCCGAAGCAATTTATAACCCCTACGCTTCTTTTGTAAGCAAGGAGGGACTTTATATTAGTCGGGATTATCAGATGAATTACGACCAGTCGGAAGACTTTATGACTTTTGAACTATTCAAACTGATAAAGAAGAAATAACTTATAGTACGCAATAAGATTACAATAGAATAGCTAATTAATAACGATTTTAAAGAGAATTCCGGTTTTATAGAATTCTCTTGCTAACTCAAAATAAATAAGAAATTATGAAAAGACTAATTTACATTTCAAGCTTCCTTCTCTGTTTAGGGTGTAGCTCGACTACATCTACTGAAAAGTATCAGGATAAAAGAGACCATATTGTAGAAATGAAAGAAAAAGTAAAAGCACTCGACATAGAGGAAGTTCTAGTAGGGAGTTACTCTCTTTCGTATGTATTGGGCGATTATATTCTCATTGCAGATTATAGATCGTTCGATAAATTAGTACATATTCTGGATGCTAAAACGCTGCGTTACATCACGAGTTGTGTAAATAAAGGGGAAGGACCGGAAGAAGTGCTCAATATGGGATGCCTCGGAATAGATGAAGCCCACAAAACCTTTTATGTAACCGACCATGCTAAATTTAAAATATTCAGTTATCCCATAGATAGTGTGCTAACGAACCCATTCTATACACCTCAGGTAAAAACAGAAATAGATGCAACACAGTTCCCGAGCGAGTATCAATACTTTAATGATACACTATGTATCGGACGTATTATTTGTCCTGTCAGTGCAAATGATTACAAACCGATTGTTTCAAAGTGGAATATGTTAACCGGAAAGATTACTGCAATGGAGTACGAACATCCGGATATTCAAAAGAAAAGAATTGTGTGTACGGCATCTGCTGAAAACAATATCTACGTAGAATGTTATGAGAATCGAGACTTGATGACTATTTGCACGTTGGATGGTAAACTGAAGTATAATATTTATGGTCCTAATTGGAACGAAGAATCAAAAGGAAATACATATTATCAGCAACCTGTTATTTGTAAAGATAAAATTCTGGTGCCTTATTCCGGAAGTAATACCCGAAGCGATAAATCTTCTCCATCTAAAATATTGGTATTCGATATCGATGGAAATTATCTTCAAACATTAGATGTCGGTTATAAAATAAATGGTTTCTGTTATGATAAGCAGAACAATCGCCTGTTTTTAAATTTCAATGACGAAATACAGTTCGCAACGTTAGATATGAACGGAACCATATAAAACCTGAAGAAAGAAAAAAACAGAACGCGCATGAAAACATTTATTTGTTACTCCATTGTATCCATGATTCTATTGAGTTCTTATTCTTGCAAAAAGGAACAAAGAATCTCAAAAGAGGGAATCTTAACGATTCAGGATTCTCTTTGCATTGATATTGACTATCCCTACATATCCAATTATAGTAAATTTAGTGCATATACACAACAAGACACTCTGTTTCTTGTCGCATACAACCATTTAACTAATTCCGTTGATTTTATCAATTTATCCAGTTGCAGAATAAGTCATTCTTTACAATTGGCTAAAGAAGGAGACAATATGATATCTAATGTGGCAGCCATCCATTGTACAGAATCCGGGATTCTTATCAAAGAATTATTGGCTCTTAAACAAATATCAGATAAGGGAGAAGTTACCATGAGTATACCTATACACGAAATTTCTGATTCAATAAATAACTTATATTCTATTTGTAACAAAGGGGTTATAATCAGCGGATATGATAATATTTGCTACAATAAGGAACAGAACCGTATTATCATGCCACTTATTCCTTTAGAGGACGGAACATTGGAGAATAAATATATGGGATGCGAAGTAGATTTAAATAATCTGCAATTTTCTTTCTTAAAAATGGCCTATCCCAACGATTACAAAAATAGGGAAAGGTTACAAGGAGGTTATTTTATCCCTCATTTCTCTGTGATGGATGAAAACCATATATTATATAATTTCTATGGGGATTCCCGATTCTGGATTTATGATATACAAACAAATAAAACTACGGAACTAAATATGCCCAGTAACTATACGCCTAATATCGTAGACTATTCCAAATTGCCGGAAAAACAAAAGGAGTTAGTGAAGGAGGAATATAAATCGTTACGCTTCAGAGAGATTCATTATATTCCTGAATTGCACTATTTCGCTAGAATACATTATGCACCAAAAGAAAAAATGTCAAATAAAGACACGAGGAAATATTTAATGCTCATGAATGAGGATAGGCAAGTTGTGAAAGAATTCATTTTGCCTTTATCATTTGATGGACGCTATTTTATTTTTAATACCGACATATTCTTCTTTATCAGAACGGATAATCCGGACAATGAGATTAAACTGGCAAAAATCAATTTAAAACCATTATGTATTTAGAAATTCAGGCAATAGGAATCTTACTTTATAGGAAGCCGAGTAGGAGGAATGCTTTTCTGTGATACATACAATATCGACAATTAAATTATCATTATTCTATGAATAAAGCCTTGTATCTTGTTTTTTTGATTTTTCTATGCGGGTGTGCAAAAGAACACGCTGCCACAGAAAAGTTTCAGAAGAAAAGAGAAAATAGTATAGATGTAAGAAGTAAAATTCACTGTTTTGATATAGACAGCGTGTTAGTTAGTGGCTTTGCTCGTATTTATTTAATTGATAATTATATGATTGTATCAGACAACAGACCTGTAGAGAATGGAAGAATGATACATCTACTTGATAAAAGAATGTTTCGTTATATAACGAGTTGTACACGTAAAGGAGAAGGACCGGCCGAGATAGCAAATCTTGGTTGGATATGCACAGATGAGATGCATCGTAAATTTTATGTAACAGATAGTGGAAAACAAAATATAAGATGTTATAATTTGGACAGTGCTTTATTAAATCCTAATTATATAGCTCCTACGTGTATACAAACAAATAAACTTCGGTTTCCCAAAAGCTATTTTTACAGAAATGATTCTTCCTATATAGCTCAAATAGTTGAAGTATTGAATAAGAAGCCTGGATTTAATTTGGCCGTAGCATCATGGAATATGGAGAACGGCGAAATAGGTCCATCGGGCTATGAAAACCCAGAAGTAAAAAAGGTGCGTTTCTTCTTAGATGTTTCCTTAAAGTATCAAAGATATGTAAAGAGCTACTCCCATCATGATTTACTTACTATTTGTGATTTGGATGGAAATCTGATGTTCAACGTATACGGTCCGGAGTGGAGTTCTGAAATAACGAATACTGTTTATTACAATATGGATATACAATTTTGTGGAGAGCAAATTTTTGCGTTATATTCAGGTAAAGACCATCGTACAGATGATTATTATCCAAGTAAAATCCATATTTTCAATTTAGATGGAGATTACATAAAAACACTGGATTTAGGCTATCGGGTACATGACTTCTGTTACGACCATGAGAATAACCGGATTATCCTGATTCTGGATAGTGAATACCAGTTTGGATTTTTAGAATTGAAAGATGTGGAAACAATGAAAAGCGCATGATAATAAATAATACTATATTTAACTGATTGAATAAAATGAAAACATTTCCAATCCTATGTTTAGCTTATATGGCTGCCTGTTGCATCTCTTGCACCAACCAGCAAAAGCTACAAATAAAGAACACACTAAAGCAAGCCGAAACCAATGCCGCAGCTTTAGAAACGGTGCTCCGCCACTATGAGGAAGAAGACCCGGATGAGCTGAAATTAGAGGCGGCCCGTTTTCTCATAGCCAACATGAACGGACATTATTCCGCACAAAGTAATGCCTTGGAGCGTTTTCAGCACAAAATACATCACTATTCGGACACGGTGGTACTGAATATGCCTGTGATAAACAGATTGTGGAAAGAGGCTTCGGAAGAGGGAGAGAACAACAGGATTAGTTTGTATGACGCGAAAACTTTATCGCCGGAGTTTTTAATAGACAATATAGAGAAGGCTTTTACTACGTGGCAGACATCAGCCTGGAAGAGTGAAGTGGACTTTGATACGTTTTGCCAATATGTACTGCCATACCGTTTCCAGAATGAAGTGTTACCGGCTATCGGATGGAGGGACAGCTTGTATAACGAATATTATCCGCTCGTTGCCGGAGAGAAAGATATCAAACGGGCATTTGCCATCCTTCAGGCAAAGGTATGGTCGCAAGTGGGGAGTAGCAGTTCCGAAGTACCGTATATTATCAATATTTTAGATTTGAAACGGCAGAGACGGGCCACTTGTGTACAACGTTGTGTCTTATTGGGAAGCGTATTGCGGTCGCTCGGCATTCCGGCAGCCATCGATAATAACGTCACCCACTGGGCCAATTACAGTCAAACCGGACATTCGTGGGTGGCAATGGTTATCAATGACGGCACTTACACCGTTTATGAGAAAGACAGTATCGCACGGCAATATAACCCGATAGACGCTTCGTCCTTCAAGGCGAACAAACAAGCTCTGAAAGATTATCCTATAGACGGGTTGTTCAAAAAGAGATATGCCCGGATAGGGCGCGCCACGTATGCACTACAGGTAGTTCCGGAAGAGTTGGACTGGAATTGGGAGCTTATTCCCAAATTTGTGAATCCGTTCAGGATGGATGTGTCCGAGGCTTACGGGAAAACCGGGACCGTCTCCGTTGCTTCCAGCTTCAGTACAAAATATGCCTATCTCTGTACTTTCGCTACGGGAAATGATTGGGAACCTATTATATATGCCAAAGTACAGCATGGAAAGTGCCGGTTTGATAATATGGGCGATTCGGCCGTCTATTTGCCGGTGGTTTATAAAGAGGAAAGGATGCAACCGGTAGAATATCCGTTTCTATGGATGAACCGACAGAAGAAGTATTTCATACCGGATACGATACACCGCCAAACACTTGTTCTGACAAGGAAGTATCCTTTAACCGGAAACTTCCTGAATTCCTGGACTCAATTTATCGGTGGCAAACTGGAGGGAAGCCAATATCGTGATTTCAAGCAGAAAGAGGTGCTGGCTACCATTGCAAGCACTCCCGGATTCCATACGGAAATAGCATTAAAACCGACGCAGGCATACCGCTATTTTCGCTTTGTTGCGCCTGATAATTGTAAAGTCCCCATTATGGAAATAGAATGTTGGGATGGGGAACAGCGTTTATCCGGAAGCTATTTCGGCGAGAAGACGACACATCCCTGGAGTTGTTTCGATGGAGACACCTTCACTACCTCCGGACAGATAGAAGAAGGATATAGCGTAGGAGTGGATTTCGGCAAACCTCAATCGTTGACACATATTATTTTCTATCCTAAAAATGATGGAAACTATGTTATACCGGATAATGAATACGAACTGTTCTATTATGATATGAAATGGATTTCGTTGGGCAGAAGAAGTTCAAAAGGGTATTCTTTGGTTTACGAAAATGCGCCGTCCAATGCCATATTCTTATTGAAGAACTTGACAAAAGGAAGAGAAGGACGTATCTTTAGTTATGAAAACGGGATACAGGTCTGGTATTAATAATCTTGATGAATAGGAGGGCTATGCGTCCTTTAATAAGAGAATTTAAAACAAAAAAGCGATGAAACACCTAAATGCCATTCAGTGCGTATGCTTTATTTTGTTGCTTTGCGGTTGCGGCAATAACGATAAGACAGATAAAACATTTGATGTTCGGAAGAATGTAGTGAATGTGAAGAAGAAGATTGTAGAAATCAGTACCGAACCTATTGATATATCCAACTTCGGTCTGCCTTTTATTCTTAACGAATATCTGCTTATCAGCGATTATAATTCTCCGGATAAATTGATTCATATCTTTAATAAAAATACATTTGAGTATTTAACGAGTATAGGAGAACGCGGTGAAGGACCCGGTGAGATAATCAATATGGGTAACATTGAATCGAATGAAAAAGAACGGACCTTTTATGTTATTGACCATGGACGTCAAAAAATTTTAGATTATTCTATTGACAGCGTTCTGGTTAATCCTTCTTATCTCCCAAAGGAGAAAGCCGCTATCAGGAAGCTGGAGTTTCCCATTTCTTTTCAGTATGTGAACGATACACTCTCTTTCGCCCTGTTTTTCAAAGTGCTAAACAACAATGATTACAAACCGATTGTCTCAAAGTGGAATATGCAGACCGGCCAAATTGATTATATGGATTATGAGGGACATCCACAGATAAAGAAGAAACGTGTAAGTTTTGCTGCATCTGCTAAATATGATATTTATGTGGAAGCTTATTGGCACAATGAATTGATGAGTCTAGGTTCTACTGACGGACATTTCAAATACAACATTTATGGTAAGAATTGGAACGATGAAAACAACAATCGGAATCGGTATTTTGGTGACGTGGTCTTTTGTAAGGATAAAATCGTTACCAGCTACCTGGGAGGAGAAAATATCTCCAATATAAATGGGAATCTAAAAGGGAATTATCCAACTAAACTCCTCATCTTTAATTTAGAAGGAGACTATCAGGCTACATTAGAGATGGGATACCCCATGATAAGATTTTGCTATGACGAAAGCAAGAACCGTATCATCTTTGCTTTTGACAACGAAATGCAATTCGGATATTTGGATATGGAAGGAATGATATAAGAAGTCATCTAATAAAAATATAAATATTAAATTATTATGAAAAGAATAATCTATTGCTTGCTTTTAACGGCTTTGATAGTATCGTCCTGTACTCTCCGGCAAACAGATGCCGAAAACAGGGCGGAAATATCTTTGCAAAGTGAATGTTTTGAACCCGAAAATGTCCCTTTTATGAGGATGCCTTTCCGTATAGGTTTATCCGGCTCAAGGCTTGTTCTGTTGGATTTGGCATCAGACTCTTGTTTTTACCATGTGCTTGAATATCCGTCATTCAATTATTTGTATTCCGTAGGACGTAAGGGACAAGGAGAAAATGAGATAACTCTCTCTACTCCATTTCAGTTGCAGGATGACCATTTATATATTTTCGACGGAAGCAGAGGGGATGTCTATAAATATGGCTTGGAGAATGGGGTACTTGAAAAGAAATATGCTACAACATTAGTTGCATCCATTGATTTTGCTTACAAAAATGATTCTACCTTTTATGTGGAAGATATGAGTGGAAAAAGTCGTGTCATTGAATGGAATCCACAGCAACGGAACTCCTATTTCGAGATGCCGACTTCCGGAAAAGAAACAACAGAACCTCGTTTTCTTCCCTACGTATGGAGAAGTTATATGGACTATAATCCAAGTCTTAAAAAGTTGGCTTTGGCTACTCAACACGGTGAAGTGATAGAGCTTTATGATATGGAGAAATCGGAAACTCATCTTATTTGTGAGAACAAAGACATGTATCCTACGAAGATGAATGAATGCAAGGGATACAATGATTTGCATTGGGTAAACAATGAACTATATGTCTTGTATACGGAAGAAACTTCTAAGGAACGGGACGAACAGTTGAAAAAGAGCAATAAGAGGATAGATGGAGGAAATATTCTAAAGGTCTTTAATAGTGACGGGGTATTAAAGAGGCAATATAAGTTGGATGCTTACATCAACGGTTTTACCGTTGATACAAAGAACCATAAATTAATAGGCATAACCTCTAATTCGGACGAATTTATCTGTGTATGGCAATTGGAAGAATAAAACTATTAAATACATAAACAATGAAAATAATTAAATTGTTAGGTCTCGTTCTTATTATCATTTCCGCCTCATGTACGCAGAGAAAAGAACATAGTGATAATGAAATAAAGAATTTAGCTTTTAAAAATGCTACGGCAGAAGAAAACCCTACTCTGGATTATGAACTAACATTCATTAAATTAGAAACCTCGGAGTCCTGTCTGATAAATAGGATAAATCAAATCGAATACAAAAAAGATACGCTCTTTCTTCTTGATTTTGTCACTTCAAAGCTGTTGGCGTTCAACAAACAGGGCGCTTTTCTGCAAGCAATAGGAAAAAAAGGTAATGGTCCGGGAGAATTTGTTATACCGCTCTCTATCTCTCTGAGTAAAGATAAAACAAAGTTATATATCGTAGATGCCGGACAAGAGAAACTAATTGAATATGATTCTCATACATTTGAATTTCTGACTGAAAAGAAACTCAAATTCGATACGTCATGTGGATATCCGCTAAATGAGAAATGTTGGATTTGGAATGACCAGGGATATCAAAACAAAGAAAAAGATTATCATTTCCTCACCACGAATTCTAATTTTGATATCGAGAATCATTACATAGAAAAAGAGTTTAAGTCCGGATATATATCGGGACCTTCCGTTTCTATATACGCATCCAATAATAAAATGTACGGGTATGTACCTTTTTCTCCTGTCATCTATGAGTTGTCGGAGAATGAAGCTGTACCGGCATTTCGTGTGGAATATGAGAACATTGAATTTCCTTCCAGTTCGTATATGAATGAAATCAGTCAGAACGGCTCATCTTCTTATTTTGATAAATTGTCGAAGTCGGGATACGTTTCATACAACATGATATTAGGAGCCAATCATCATTTATTGGCATGCTATATCGTTGATAATGTAAAATATATAGGTTTCTATAATTTGCAGAACGATGAATCGCACGCCTATAAGTTAAAGGATTTTGCTAAGTTATTGAAATGCGGCAAATTTGATTATGTCTCTTCTTCTATAGAATCCACTCATTTTGTTTTGCCACTATCACCTAATTCACTCAAAAAGATGGAGGCAAAAGGATACGTCTTTTGCGATAAATTGAAAGAGATATTGTTACAGACCACCGAAGAAGACAATCCCATTTTATGCGTTATCGATATGAAATGAATTGCATTCTAAAAAGTCTTGGATTTCGTGGAAGAATAACTAACTATGCTATGCCGTGTAACTAACTATGTTATACAAATAACTCTTAATGTGAGATTGAATAACTAACTATGTGCCGTGAATTGCGTTAATACACGACACTCTACATGCTATGTTTTCACTTTTTGCCAGCACTCCAGCACCACTTTTTTAATCCGTTAGGGCTTAGTGACATACGGGTGACGGCAAAGGTGTTGGCAGGGTGTTGGCAAATTAATTGCCAGCACCCTAGAAAAAATAGAGAATATTTAAAGAATAATTCTTACTTTCGAAGAGTTATTTAGTTACAAATAATATTTATTAGGTAGATAAATCTATTAAACCACAACATATTCACTCAAAAAACATAAAGCGATGAAGAAAATTTCATTCTTTTTATTATTCTGTTTCCTGTTCTCATGTAGCAATAAGAACGGGACTAATACAGTCATGGGGCTATTCCCGGAAATGCATTCTTCTATAGAAAAGGAAGTTACGATGGAGTTTGACAGTATCCGCAATCCGTATATGATAGCATGTGTAAAGGGGACATTGCTACTGGCCGACATCTTTCAACCTACTTTTATGACGGCTTTCGATGAAGAAACAGGAAAGTATATGGGGAACTTTCTAACAAAAGGAAACGGTCCCGGAGAATTTATACACCTGTTGAGCATGCAGAAAGTGGGAGAGAAGTTATTTGTTTGGGATTCGGGAAGCTCTAATATAGGCATTATTGATATAAATAAAGATAGTATCGGGAGCTATACATCAGAACTCATTCCCCTCCGTCAGGACAGTACTTTTATTTCCGCCTTTCAAGTATTTCCACTAAACGAGAACTATTTCGTCTCATCCGGTGTAATAAAAGGGAACCGCTTCGCTATTTTGGATAATCAAGGAAAAGCCATCAGTTTCTTTGGAGAATATCCAGAATCGGATTCGGGAAAAGAAAAAAGTGATGTGGAATTGGCTCTGTCCAATCAATGTTCTTATGCATACCAATCGGAAAAACATATCCTAGCTGTCGCCAATGGCATGGGAGAAAATATTCAATTTTATAATCTCAGCGATATCCGTTCTCCGCAACTGATAAAAGAATATAATTATTCATCGCCACGATATAATGTAGATGAAGATGGCTCTGTTGCATTCCAAAAAGAAAATATCATCGGATTTACTGAATTACTCTCTTCTTCAAAATACTGTATAGGCTTCTTTTTGGGAGAGGCCTTAAAAGACCCTCGTGGATATGGCAGTAATAAACTCTTGTTTTTCGACTGGGACGGAAATCCGGTAAAAGCAACCCTCTTAAGTAATACCTATTCGAACATTACAATCAATGAAGAAGAAAACAAAGTCTATTTATTAGGGAAGGATTCGAAAACCGCAGACTTTAAAATCTATGCGGCAGACATTGAGTAGAGGAGAATTCAAATTTATTATTTCAGCATAGAGCCGATTTAATGAAAATAGTATGAATTTAAAAACAGATAAAAATGAAAAAAGGTAGTTTTATATGTGTTAACATAAAGCTCTAAAGCAGCCAAAGGAGAATAAGAGAGGTTGGAACGTAAACAGTTGGGAATGAGCAGATTTGCACAAAGTTGCCAAATCGGCATAAAGCAAGCGAGTGAGGAATATTGAAGTAGTTCAGTTACTAAATCGTGAGCCACAGTTACCTATGCAAAGCAGGTAACAATGCGGAAAGGCAACTTTGTGCATCAGCGGATTTTATTGCACTGATTCTCAATGTTTTGCGTATCAAGGAACGCTTACAAAATGATTATATTTGCACACTCAAAATGTAAGCGTTATGAAAATCGAAAAATTCAAGGTGTTGCTCTACCTGAAAAAGAGCGGAATGGACAAGAATGGAAAAGCTCCCATCATGGGACGCATCACGGTGAACAGGACTATGGCGCAGTTCTCCTGCAAGTTGTCTTGCACTCCATCGCTTTGGAATCCTCGTGCCAGCCGATTGGAGGGCAAGAGCAAGGAAGCCGTGGAGACCAACAAGGACATCGAGCAGTTGTTGCTTTCCATCCAAAAGGCATTCGATGTGCTTGTGGAAAAGAGAACGGACTTCGAGGCTAAGGATGTCAAGGAGGCCTTGCAGGGCAGCGTCAAGACACAGACCACCCTTCTCTCCTTCGTGGACGAGCATATCAGTGAACTCAGCACCCATGAGGGCATCGATATGTCGAAGAGCAGTGTCTGGACTTACAGAAAGATTCGCAAGAATCTCGCTGAGTTCATCGGGGAGAAGTATAGGTTGACTGATTTGGCTTTCGGACAGCTGACCGAGCCTTTCATCAGTGACTTTCACCATTACCTGCTTGACGAGAAAGGTTTTTCATCGGAACCATCACCATCTATGTGTCGCTCTTCAAGAAGATGTGCCGCATTGCCTTTGAGCGAGGCTTGTGCAAGAACCTGCTGTTCGCCCATTATCGGGTTGGCACTCCAAAGATTACGACACCCAAGTCTCTCAGCATGTCTGATTTCATAAAAATCCGTGATGTGGAACTGCCCGAAGACAAGCCGAGACTATCCGTTAGCCGTGACATGTTTCTTTTCGCCTGCTATGCAGGAACAGCCTTCATAGACACCGTTTCCATCACGAAAGCCAATGTCAAGGTGTTGGAGGATGGCGACAAATGGCTCATCTATAACCGCAAGAAGACTGGAACACTTGCCAGGGTGAAACTCCTGCCCGAGGCGTTGGAGCTGATGGCGAAATACGAGGACGGGGCAAGAGATGCCCTTTTCCCATTGCTGAGCACGAATCGTGTTCGTATCGATCTCATCACCATCTGCAAGTTGGCGGAAACGAGCAAGACCTATTCCTACCATTCGGGACGACACTCGTTCGCCAGCCTCATTACGCTGGAGGCAGGTGTGCCGATGGAGACCATCTGCAAGATGCTCGGTCACAAGGATGTGAAGATGACGCAGCGGTATGCGAGAGTGACCCAAAAGAAGCTGTTTGAGGACATGGACAAGTTCATCGCTGCAACCGAGAAGGACTTCGTTCTCGCATTATGAACAAGGCTTTCAACTTTTCTTTTTACAGTTCAACCACATTATTATATTATAAGGACAACAACTATGAGCAGAAGTACATTTTCAATTTTGCCTTACATCAACAGACAGAAGGTGAAGGCAGACGGAACAGCCAACATACTTTGCCGCATCACCGTTGACGGCAAAAGTGCAGCCATTTCCACAGGCATATCCTGTACCCCACAGGAGTGGAACGCCAAGAAGGGAGAGGTACGGAACGCAAGGGACAACGGACGATTGGCAAGTTTCCTTGCTGAGGTCAAGGATAAATACAACTCACTTCTTACCACCAATGGCATCATCACCGTGGAAATGCTGAAGGCTGTGTTGAAGGACAAGGACACGACAGGAAGGTTCTTGCTGAACTTTGGTGATACCATCGTGGAATGGTATCGAACCTCAAAAGCCAGACAAACCTTTCTGCACAAGCGAACATGGCAGAAGAACCTGAGAGCCTTTGTCCATTCGTTGGATAAGGACGACATCGCCTTTGAGGACATAGACGAGAATTTCGGGGAGGAATACAAGCTATTCCTGAAACGAGACCAGGGACGTATCGACAGCTACGTGAACCATTGCCTTCTCTGGCTGAACATGTTGATGTACAAGGCAGTGGACAGGAGCATTATCCGCTTCAATCCCATAGCCAAGATAGGGTATGAGAAGAAGGCAGCCCCGAAGATGACCCATATCAGCAAGGCAGACTTCATCAAGATGCTCTCTACCCCGATGGCTGACGAGCGAACGGAGCTTGCACGCAGATGTTTCATTTTTGCCTCGCTCACCTCCTTATCCTATATAGATGTAAAGAAACTGTACCCTCACCATATCAGTGAGAACTCCGAGGGTAGGAAGTTCATCCGCAAGGAAAGAGAGAAGACAGGCGTGGAGTTCTTCGTGCCACTCCATCCGATAGCCGAGAAGATTCTTTCGCTCTACAATACCACGGACGACAGCAAGCCTGTTTTTCCACTGGGTGAGAAGAAAGACATCTATCTTGATGTGCATACCCTTGGAATGGTGCTTGGCATAAGTAATAAGTTGGGATTCCACGCCAGCCGCCATACATTCGGAGTCTTGATGCTCAACGAGGACATTCCCATCGGCAGCATAGCCAAGATGATGGGACACGCAGACATCACAAGTACACAGGTCTATGCGCAGGTGACGGAGCAGAAGATTTCAAATGACATGGATAAGCTTATAGCCAAGCGAGAAAGGAACAAAAATCCAATGGCATAGACCTGCCATAAAGCAACGTTCCTTGGAGGCTTTGCGCCTCCAGCCACTTGGGCGAGCCACCGCAGTGTTTTAGCATGGTATTAGATTTTATACAGACCATACGGAGAACACTCGGCAAACACGACCAACTCGGTATAGCCAATAAAACGAGGCGACAACCTATAACAACCACACTCGGTAAGTTATACGTTGTCGCCTTGTTCATTTCACACACTCATCAAGGACATGTATTTCTCCTACAAGCCCTTCATTCTGTACGCCTCACGATAGTTAGCCATCAGAATCTTCTGAATGTCGGACTCGCGGTAGAGAATCTTTCCGCCAAGCTGGATATACGGGATGACACCGTTGTTTCGGTAGTCCTGCAGGGTTCTTCGGCTCAGTTGCAGCCTGGCACAAAGCTCCTTGTCCGTCATGAAGCGCTCACCGTCAAGCATGGGGCGGTAGTTCATCACGGCACGTTCAAAATTGTCAACCATTCGGTTGAGGTGGTTCACGATGTGGTTCATCCACTCGCTGTTTCTTGTCATTACTTCATTGCTCATAGTTGTCTCGTTTTATTGTTGATACTTACGTTACTCGGTTTACTTGCTGCATTGGATAAAGTGGCTGTTGTATATTGACAGCCTAACCTGTGCGCTTGCGAAAGCGCATGTCCTTTTTCTTGTCCTCCACTACTGCTACGATAGCCATCACGTCCTCTGGCTTGTAGTAGGTCTTGTGGCTGATTTGCGTATAAGCCAAAGTTCCGTTGTCCCGAAGCGTCTGCACTGTCCGTGGGCAGATGTTGAGCGTCTGACACACGTCCTGCGTGTCGAGCCACTTGTTCATGGTCTTGTCCTCACTGCGCTCACGGATTCTGTCCATGCGCTTCACGAAGTTCTCCAACTGGGCATCAAGATAGTTGAATGCCTCTTCCTCGAATACGATGAATCCCATACTTTTCTTTTTTCTAAGTTAATACTATGTTATATGTCGCAAAGCTCCACGCATATGCTGTGCTCCACGTTTGTGAGTGCAAAGATAAGGCACGGCAATCTAAAAACAAGCGTTTTCAATTTCTGTGGCAGTATGTTGCCGGGGTTTGCCGACATCAACGCCAAAAGCAACAAGAAAAACTTGCACGACTGCAACGGATACATGAACAATGATGAGTTGAGAAATACGTTGAAGTTCTCACAACTATCTCGGTATGCAAATAAGCAAGCCACAACTAAATTGCCACGTTACACCCAATCAGTTGCATGGCTGCACTCAGTACACTTACTTTGCACCCGACAATCGGTCAATGGTGCAAACCGTGACCACTATACTAACAAATAAAACAGCATAAGCTATGGCAAGAACAAAAGATGTAGTCTTGGCTCCTGAGCAAAAGGAGCTGATGGAAAAAGAGTATTTGGATTTTGTTAAACCATCTACGTATGGCAACAAAGCCAATCCAAGTAGTTGTGATTCTCTCTATGATGATGTAGAGAACCCAGAGTTGAGAGCAATTGTAGAGAAAGTTGCTGCAACAACTCCCTATAGAGAGGAAACATCAACGAACGAGGCTCAATCGCCACCGAATCCGCAGAAGCGCATCAGTGGCAAGCAGCGCAAGGCGACATTAGAGGAGTATCAGCAGACCTTCCTCCAGGTTCCAAGGATTGACGACCGCAAGCCAGTCTTCGTCAGTTCCGATGTACGAGACCGTCTTGATCGTGTCGTCCGCATCCTCGGAGGGAGACGCATGAGCGTATCGGGCATCATCGAGAACATCGTGCGCCACCACCTAAGCCTTTATGAAGAGGACTTCGAGGCTTGGCGCAAATTGTGAGAATTAAGGTCTGCGACCTTGGACGTGGATAGCTGAAAGGCTGTAGTTCCAACTAACGTGTTCTGAGAGGGAGCGAGGTTATGTTTTGGAAATCCCAAAACGCCTCGCTCCACCATGAGGGCGGAGGAATTTTGCTCCCGACGGTCGCAGAAAGTGGGTGTACCAACTGTAAACAGTATATCGAATGACAGGCATACAGAAACAGAACAGGAAAAAGGGCGGAAGACCGCCCACAGGCAGGATTCACAAGCTGTCGAAGTCTGTTACGGTGAAGTTCTCGAAGCCAAGCTACGAGGCATTGAAACTGAGGGCAAGAAAAGCCAATCGCAAGTTGGCGGAGTATATCCGTGAGTCAGCCTTGAATGGCGAGGTGGTCAGCGGACACAATGCAGAGACGGTAGCCATTGCCAAGAACCTCATCGGTATGGCGAACAACCTCAACCAACTTGCCAAGCTGTCGCATCAGAAAGGTTTCCATGAGACCCATGTGTACGTGATGGACTTGTTGAGAAGATTAAAAGCCATTCTTGGCGAGTATCGCCAAGCAAGTCCAAAATCGAAGCCATGCGGAATAGGCAGAAAGGAGGATACCACATGATAGGCAAGCTAAAGAAGGGCAGCTCATTTGGTGGTTGCATCCGCTATGTTACAGGCAAGGACGAGGCGAAAATCATCGCCTCAGATGGCGTGTTGCTCGGCACGAATGCCGAGATAGTACAAAGTTTTGAGCTGCAAAGACAGCTAAATCCAAGGATTAAGAAGCCTGTGGGACACATTGCACTCAGTTTCAAGCCCGAGGACAGGCCACGTTTGACGGATGATTTCATGGCTAAGATAGCCCTTGAATACATGCAAATGATGGGGATAAAAGATACCCAATTCATTATCGTAAGGCATCACAACACGGACAATCCACATTGTCATATCGTGTATAACCGCATCAACAATGAGGGCAAACTCATATCAGACACCCACGATTACAGGCGTAATGAGCAAGTGACCAAGGCTCTTAAATCCAAGTATGGATTTACTTACGGAACGGACAAGAGCAATACTAATACTCGTAAATTACGCAATGCCGAGCGAGCCAAATATGAGATTCACAATGCTGTTAAGGACGCATTGAAAATGGCAGATAGTTGGGAAAAGCTCAGAAGCGAATTTGCAAAACGAGGTGTTCACTTGGAGTTTGTCTATAAGGACAAGGAGCAAGCCAAGATTCAAGGCATCCGTTTTAGCAAGGATGGATATAGTTTTAAGGGTACGCAGATTAGCCGAGAATACAGCTTTGTCAAGTTGGATGCAAGACTTGGCACTGAGTATAATCGTGTATCGCCAAGATCCGAATCTATGCAGGGAGGACAACTAAGTTGTCACCAAGTAGAACAGACTCAACCAACGGCAGAACATACCCAAGACCCTTGGAGTGGTATTTCTTCCATCGGCTTGTTCGCTCCGTCTAATGCCCAAACTTATGAGCTATTCCCAGAGGATGAATCCGCCAAGAAGAAAAAGAGAAAACGCAGAAAGGGCTTCAGCCTTTGATGCAAGTTACAGACTTAAAAATAGAATCGAACATGAAAGAAGAACTATTGGAAGCCATCTACGGCACAGTTGAGAGATTGGAGCAGAAAGTTGATGAACTTTCTGTCTCCACAAAGAACGCAGGAGCGGAAACTGTTCTCAGCCCTGCAAGTGTTGACACAAGCAAACTTGAAAAAGCCATTCTTTCT
>ERZ839767.3781-NODE-3781-length-16578-cov-3.288204_pt1 | contig 16578 bp, 12 predicted proteins | sample MGYA00519879_ERZ839767 | MGnify/ENA primary metagenome ERZ839767 (study PRJEB31850, sample SAMEA3708852) | human gut metagenome | biome: human gut; feature: human-associated habitat; material: faeces | place: China | collected 2014 ...
AGTAGAGCAGACCCATGAGCGCCGAGCCCAAAATGCTCGAGAGCAGGGGAATGAGCACTGCGAGGAACGGGTTCACCGTCTCGACGCTCTTCTCATAGAAGAACGCGCCGATAACGCCGGAGATGCCGCCGACATACATGATGCCGGGGATACCGAGGTTCAGGTTGCCGCCCTTTTCGGTTATCGTCTCGCCCGTTGAGCCGAAGAGCAGAGGAATGCTCTGCATTATAGCACGCTGAATGAATGTGATTATCATTATGCCTTCGCCTCCTTGCTGCGGAACTTGACAGAGTAGTTGATGAAGAACTCACTGCCGATGATGAAGAAGATTATGATTCCTGTGATGATATCGGCAAACGAGTCGTTGAGTCCGAGGCTCGTCGATATCTGAATTGCGCCCTTCTGGAAGAAGACGATGAGCAGTGAGGTGAGGATCATGTAAGCGGGGTTGAACTTCGCGAGCCACGATACCATTATCGCGGTGAATCCGCGTCCGCCGACTGTGTTTGTCGCGATGGTGTGGTCGGTGCCGCTGACGAGCAGAAGTCCGGTGACGCCGCAGAGCGCGCCGGAGAGGAGCATCGTGCGCATGATGACCTTCTTGACGTTGATGCCTATGTAGCGCGCGGTGTTTTCGCTCTCGCCGACGACGGAGAGCTCATAGCCGTGCTTGCTGTATTTGAGATAGATGTACATGAAAACGGTAAGCGCCGCAACGATAAGTATGTTGAGCAGGTAGTCCTGACCGCCGAGGCTCGGAAGCCAGCCGTTGTGGCTTACGCTGTTGATGACTCCGATGGGACCCGAGCCCTTGGGGTTCGACCACTTGTAGCAGAAGTAAGCGACTATCTGCGTTGCGATGTAGTTCATCATCAGCGTGAAGAGCGTCTCGTTGGTGTTCCACTTCGCCTTGAAGAATGCGGGGATGAAAGCCCATATCGCGCCCGCAACAATGCTCGTTATAATCATAACGGGGAAGAGGAGATAGGACGGGAGCTTGTCGCCGAAGAGGATCATGCACGCCGCTGTCGCGAAGCCGCCCATGAGAGCCTGTCCCTCAGCGCCGATGTTCCAGAATTTCATCTTGAATGCGGGGGTGACTGCGAGCGAAACGCACAGGAGCATTGCAAGATTCTGGAGCAGGCTCCATATACGCCTCGGCGAGCCGACCGCGCCGAAGATTATCGCGGAATAGACCTCCGCGGGATTCTGTCCGGTGATGACGACGGTCACGACCGCGCAGACGAGCAGCGCCAGAATGACCGCGCCGATTCTGATAAGCCATGCCGCCCATGAGGGAACGGTGCTGCGCTTGACTATGTGGAAAAGAGGCTCACGCTTCTGTCCGTTTGACTTACTCATGGGTTTCACCTCCGTCGGTTTTGGTCATAAGCAGACCGAGCTCTTCCTTGGTGGAAGTCCTCGCGTCAACGAGTCCGGTTATCTTGCCGGAGTTTATGACGAGGATTCGGTCGCACAGCTCGAGCAGAACGTCAAGATCCTCGCCGACGAAGATAACGGCGACGCCCTTTTCTTTCTGTTCGTTGAGCAGGTTGTATATAAGATAAGATGAGTTGATGTCGAGTCCGCGCACGGGGTAAGCCGCCATAAAGACCGTGGGGGAGGAAGCAATCTCACGGCCGACGAGCACCTTCTGCACGTTGCCGCCGGAGAGACGGCGGACGGGCGTATTCGCGCTCGGGGTCACAACTTCGAGGTCGCTTATAACTTTTTCTGCGAGCGTCTTGGGCTTCTTGCGCTCAAGGAACGCGCCCTTGCCCTTGCGGTAGCTTCGCAGCATCATGTTGTCGACTATATCCATGTTGCCGACGAGTCCCATGCCGAGTCTGTCCTCGGGGACGAACGACAGGCGCACGCCGAGCTCGCGGATCTGCATGGGCGTCTTGTCGCGCAGGTTGTCCTGGCCGCCGGTCTTGGGGTTGTTGTACATAATCTCGCCGCTGTTGAGATGCTGAAGTCCTGCGATGGATTCAAGCAGCTCGCGCTGACCGCTTCCGGCGATGCCCGCGATGCCAAGAATCTCGCCCGAACGCGCGGTGAACGAGATGTCGTCAAGAAGCTTGACTCCGTCGCGGTTGATGCAGCTGATGTCCTTGACAATGAGCCTGTCCACAGGGTCAACCGGATCGCTGCGGTCGATGTTGAGGCTTATCTTCTTGCCGACCATCATCTCTGTAAGCTCTGATTCGTTCGTCTCTGCGGTGTTGACCGTGCCGATGTATTCGCCCTTTCTGAGAACCGATACGCGGTCGGAGAGGGAGAGCACCTCGTGGAGCTTATGGGTGATGATTATGATAGCCTTGCCGTCGTCGCGCATGCGGCGCAGGATGTCAAAGAGTTTGAGCGTCTCCTGCGGGGTGAGAACGGCGGTGGGCTCGTCAAGAATGAGGATATCCGCGCCTCTGTAAAGCACCTTGATTATCTCAACGGTCTGCTTTTCCGAGACGGACATTTCGTATATCTTCTTGTTCGGGTCAATGTCGAAGCCGTACTGCTCGCTTATCTTTTTGATGCGCTCGGCGGACTTCTTGACGTTGAATTTGCCCTCGTCAAGTCCGAGAATGATGTTCTCCGTTGCAGAGAACACGTCCACGAGCTTGAAATGCTGATGGCCCATGCCTATTTTGTAGTCGAGCGCGTCCTTGGGGGAGCGGATGACTACCTCTTTGCCGTCGATGAAAATCTGACCGTGATCCGGATAGTAGATTCCGGCGATCATGTTCATCAGCGTTGTTTTTCCGGAGCCGTTCTCGCCGAGAATGGAGAGTATCTCACCGCGGTTGACGGTCAGACATACATCCTTGTTGGCGATGATGCTTCCGAAGCTTTTTGAAATATTTTTCAGTTCAATTGCTGCGTTCAAGCCCACTTATCCTCCTATTTTAAATCTCAAAAGCCGATTAAAACAGGAAGGATAATCGGCTTTTCAAACTTAAAAATCTTGTTTTTTGAACTGCTTCAGACGGAGCGGCTTTCGTCGCCCCGTCTGAATGAAAGTTATAGCTTAATTATTTGTTGAGAAGAGTGATGCCGTCGATGTCAACATCGAAGTAAGGAGCAGAACGCTTCTCAGACTCGTGGAAGTAACCGTTGGAAACAACCTCGGTGTCGGGGGTGTAGTTCTCGTCGGTGTCGACGTCAGCCTTGTAGCTGGTGAGAACCTTGCCGCCAACAGTGAAAGTGGAGGTGTCAAAAACATGAAGAGTGCCGGCCTTGAACTGCTCTTCGGCAGCCTTGATAGCCTCAGCAGTGCCAGGAGCTGCGACCTTCTCGTTGATAGCGGTCAGCTCAACAGCGCCCTCGTTGATGCCCTTGCACCAGTCGGTGTCGATCTCTTTGCCGTCTCTGACGCACTCGATCATGTACTTCATGTAGGGCACCCAGTTGATTCTGGACGAAACGATGAAGGTGTTCGGGCAAGCGTCAAGAGTGGAGCCGTTGTAAGAAACGTTGGGGACACCTGCGTTCTCGCAAGCGGTGGGAGCGCCCATGGAGTCAGCGTGCTGGCTGATGAGCTTGCAGCCTCTGCCGATAAGCAGGGTAGCAGCTTCCTTCTCCTTGGCCTCGTCGTACCAGGAACCGGTGAACTGGACTTCCATGGTAGCCTCTTTGCAGACGGATCTTACGCCGAGGAAGAATGCGGTGTAGCCGGACTTAACCTCTGCATAGGGGAATGCGCCGACATAGCCGATCTTAGCGTCCTTAGCTTCGAACTTGCCTTCCTTGATCATAGCGTTGAGCTTCATACCTGCGGCAATACCTGCAAGGTAACGGCCCTCGTAGATGGAAGCGAAAGCGTTGTGGAAGTTCTTGAGACCCTTGGTGTGAGCCTGGGTGCCGGTAGCGTGGCAGAACTGAACGTCCGGATACTTCTCAGCAGCCTGGATCATGAAGCTCTCATGGCCGAAGCTGTCAGCGAAAACGATTGAGCAGCCCTGATCAGCAAGGTCAGCCGCTGCATCGTAGCAAGCCTGAGTTTCGCCGATGCCGGTCTTCTTGACTATCTCAACGCCAAGCTCCTTGCAAGCTTCCTCAGCTGCGGTGATGAAGTTCTTGTCATAAGTCGAGTTCTCGTCGTGAAGGAAGATAAAACCAACCTTCATCTTCTTCTCGCCGCCGTCCTTGCTGCTGCAAGCTGCAAAGCTGAAAATGGTGGCGAGCGCAAGAACGATCGCGAGGATTCTTGTGAATTTCTTCATTTTTTGACTTACCTCCAAAAAATTTTTTTATATTTATCCCGCAGTCCTGCACGGGAAAAAATAACTCAGTCGTCCTGTTCTTTGAATGTTATTGTTCCGTTGCCCATCTTCTCGATGATGGCGAGGGATTCGACTCTCGCGCCCTTCTCTTCGAGAACCTTTCTGCCGGGCTGGAAGCCTTTTTCAATGGCGATGCCGACGCCCTCAAGCTCGGCACCCGCCTGGTTGATTATATCGATAAGTCCCGAAACGGCGGCGCCGTTTGCAAGGAAATCGTCGATGATGAGTATCTTGTCGCCCTTGTTTATGTAGTCTTTCGACACTGTAACGTTGCTGTCCGTGCCCTTTGTGAAGGAGTGGACAACGGAGGAGTAGACATTGCTGCCCACATTTTTGTGCGCGCCCTTTTTGGCAAAAACAACAGGCACAGAGAAATATTGCGCAGTTATGCACGCGATCCCTATGCCCGATGCTTCGATAGTCAGAATTTTATTTATATTACACCCGTCAAAACGGCGCTTGAACTCCTTGCCGATCTCCTGAAGAAGGTGCACGTCGATCTGGTGATTGAGAAACATATCCACCTTGAGAATATCGTCCCCGATCACTTTGCCGTCAGCAATTATGCGCTCCTCAAGCAGCTTCAAATCCTCGTTCCCCCTAAAGAAAAGTTCGGTGAAAATACAATAATAGTATAGGGCTTTTTGGGGGTAAAAGCAAGGAAAAGTTTAAAAATCTGCATTTTATACAAACGCCGTCGGAAAAAATCGGATAAGTGTATGAATATGTCAATTTTGTGTACAAACTGTGTCAGTTTCTGCTGATGTTTCCTGCAAAAACGTAACCTGTTGTGTTTCCGAAGTCGATGGCATACCACCCGTTGAGTGCGCCGGTTATTTTTACGGCGCGTCCGTTTGGGAGAGTGCCGATAACGGCGGAGGTCGTATTCGGCGCGCGCCGGACATTGAGCACCCCGCCCCGCGTGCTAACGGTACCCGTGGCGGGAAAAGCGGGCGGATAGTACTGCACGCCGAGAAAGTCCGCGATGCTTATGACAAGATTTTCGGCTATCGCGTCGATGTTGTCGGCTATCCACCGCGCGTCCTGCTCGTTGTCGTGGTAGGCGAGCTCGAGATAAGCCGCAGGGGCTTTCGACCGCCTGAGTTCAAGCAGCTCCGTTGAAGAGCGCGTGTTCACAAGCTCCGGCTCGGGATATATCTCGCGCAGTCCGTTCGCGATTATCTCCGCCGCTCGCTTTCCCTGCGCGCTCGTCGGATAGTAGTAGACGTCCGGTCCGCGCAGAGTGCCCTCATATATGGCGGGCGCGGCGTTTGAGTGCAGGGCGAGATAGAGCCGATAGTTTCCTCTGTTTCCGCGTGCAACAGCCGCCGCGGCGTTGCCGTTCGGGTCGTTCCTGCCGTAGCTTATCCCGCTTGAAGAGAGATACGGCTCCATTGCGTCGGCGAGGAGATTCATGTAGTATTTCTCGCTCCCGCCGATTATGTAGGGGTTATAGTCCTGAGTTGAAGGACTGAGATAGACATCGGGCATAAAAATACCTCCGCATATTCATTTACTATAAGAATATGCGGAGGGAGTGTTGTTGGTTAATTGCCTCGCTTGCGCCCAATAATAAAGTCTGATTTTGTAGGGTGCGGCGACCTCGACGCACCGCTGCTGCGCGAGCGGCACAAAAGCTCTAACAAACTTATCGTAATACAATAAATCCCACCAAATTGCTGTGCGGTGCTGTTGATTAATGGCTCGGTTTGCCGATTATTTATCTAAGAAAAAGCAAATATATTAAAACGAAGGTCACGGAAAGCAGAAAAATAATTATATGTATTTGTCCTCTGATCATGTAACGCTTTCTATATTCATGCAAAGCTGAAAGATCTTCATCCGTCAAAAAGCGAGTTAAGTAAACATGATACCAAACATCAACGGCAAGATAATCGCATTGCTCTCCGTTGCCGCCATGAAACTGCGGATTTCTTCTTTCTAAAAATGCGACATCATCCCATTTCCGTTTCTTGTATTCCAAATTGTATCTATAATGTTCTGTCAGAATCACATATTTTAAATCTTCTCTGATTTCCTGCTTTTTGAAAACGAATATACAACTATACCTTATTTCAACAAGCTTGTAACCCTTTTTGCGCATTTTCTCCAAATATTTCGCCATTCGTTCGGGCATGGCTAAAGAAAACAAAAAGAATTTATAGACAAATGTATGGTCGTTTTTCATTTTATTTCTCCGTTTTATTTTGCTGATTTGTTTCTCTATGGTCGTTAGTCTAAATATAGCATATTCAGCAGATTTAGGCAAGTTCGTTATTAAACCGTGTGCCGGAATTACAGGCTTATAGATACCCCAATAAAAAACAGGGGAAACAGATATTATCCGTTTTCCCTGCATGATTTTTATATATCCAGCGCCGACGCGTCCTCGGTTATGTCGCTCTTCTCAAAGCCGTTATCTTTGTCAAAATAGAACACGCTTCCGCCGTCGTTTCCGCACATGGCGGAGAAATGATCGTCTTTGAATATGAGCGCCGCGCCGTCCTCGGCTCCGATGCCCGAGACTTGGCAGCCTATTACGGCTGTTCCGAAACTCTGCCAGCGTTCGCTGATGAAGTGCGGGCAGTAGCAGTAGGGGAGAAGTCCGATGCAGTCGACGAACATGAAGCTGCCGTTTTCGCCGCAGTCGTCATATCCCATGTCGAACCAGCACATCGCGCCGGAGCTGAGCCCCGAAAGGACTTTTCCGCGTTTATACGCTTCTCTGAGCGCCTCGTCCGCGCCGGTCGCCTTGAATGTGTTCATCATGAACTCGAGGTTTCCACCGCCGGCGTAGACAATGTCCGTGTTTACGAGCGTATTATATATGTGCTCGCGGGAGTTAGCGGGGTCGGTCAGCTTGAGCGTCTCAACCGTGCATCCGAGCTTTTCGAAGCTCTCCCATATGGGCTCGTCGCCCTCGGTGTCGTCGTGCCCGGCAGTCGGCAGGAACACAACGTGAGGATTTTTTTTGCCCGATTCGCGGACTATTCTTTCAAATATCGGCATGACCTCGCCGTCGTCATAACGGCCGCCGCCGAGTGCGATTATCGTTCCCATTCGTCCTCCGTCAGCCGATAGCGGCAACATCAAAGCCGTTGTCCTGCGCGTATTTCTCGGCGTCGCTTCCGCTCTCGGTCGAAATCGTGAGCTTGCCGACATCCTTGAATATCTCGCCGCCGAACACGGTGACTCCGGAGTGAATGGTTATCTCGTCGAGTCCGGTGCAGTTGTAGAACGCATATTTGCCGAGCTCTTCCATGCTCTCGGGCAGGACGACTGTCTTGAGCGATTTGCACTCTTCAAACGCGCCCTTTTCGAGCTTTTTGACTCCCTCGCCGATGGTGAGCTTCTCGAGAGAGGAACAGCGGTAGAATGTGCTCACCGCAATGCTCTCAACCGTGCCGGGAATCGATATCTCGACCGCTCCGGTGCACTTGAGGAACGCGTGGTCGTCAATTTGAGTGACGCCCTCGGGGATAATTATCTTCTTTGCGCTGAAGCACTTCGCGAACGCCCAGTCGCCGATGGTCTCAACGCCCTCGGGCAGGACTATTTCGGTCAGCGCGGAGCAGAAGTAGAAAGCCTTTTCGGATATGGTCTTGGGCGCGCCGTTGAAAACAACGGTCGTGAGCTTGCTCTTTCCGGTGTAGGCGTTCTCCTGCGAGCCCTCGAACGCGCTGATGCCGATGTGCTTGATGTTCTTGCCGATGGTTACTTTCTCAAGACTGTCGCAGTACATCGCGGCATAGTTGCCGATTGCCTCGACAGAGTCGGGAAGTATGAGCTCCTTGAGCGTGCTGCTGCTCTTGAGAGCCTTGTTCTCGAGACCGACTACCTTTGCGCCGTCTATCTCCGCGGGTATGGAAACAACGGGGTTGCTCCCTGTGTAGCCCGTGATGCAGGCGGTGTTGTCGGTATATAATGTATAGGTGAAGTCGCCGCTCTTGACGGATTCCGTCTTGACGGTCTTGTCGAGTATATCCTCAACCTTGATGAGCGCCGGGTCGTCGACCGTGACATCGAGGGAGAGGGCGGAGATTATCGCGTTGCCGAGATTGCCGCAGCCTGTGAAAGAGAGGCAGACAACGAGCATCAGCGCAACAACGGCTGCTATTTTACTGAATTTTTTCATCGTCTGTTCCTCACTTTCCGTTCTTCTTTGCCAGGCGCTCCTGCTTCCTGCGCTCGAGGTCTGCCTTGCGCGCCTCTTCGAGTCTCTCGATCTCGACTCTGCGCGCCTCGTACTCGGCGTCGGTGTTCGCTTTTGCGTCGGCGTATCTTGCGCGGATATCGTCAAGATGCGCATAATTCTCTTTTTCCGTCAGCTGGCGTCTTGCGTCGAGAAGAGGCTTGACGCTTCTGATGTACTTCGACTTCTCGTTGACGAGCTTCTTGACGGTTCTCTTCTTTTCGAGCTGATGCGCGAAGGTGTCGTCCGGCAGAGCCTCTGCGGCCTTGAACGCATCGTCTGAAGGCTCGACGATATTTTCGGGCGAGCCGTAGAACTTGACCATTGCCTTTCTGGCGTTCTTGAGCGCGCGGGCGCGGGTTATGGCGTCGCTGCGAATCTCGCGCTCCTCGTGAGTGGACTTCGGCAGAGCCTTTGCCTCGACCATGATCTCTTTGTTGTAATCAAAGATTCCGTTGTATCCGGCAGCCTCAAGCGCACGGGAACGCTCGACCTGCTTCTTGATGCGCAGAGTGTCGTATTTGTTCATCTCGTCGATGATGAAATCGCACACGGAGATGTCCGCATTGAGCTTGTTGAGCTCTCTGTTCTCTTTCTTCGCGGCCTTTATCGCAGCTTTTCTCGCCGCCTTCGCGGCGTCGATGCCCTTGGGCATAGCCTTCGCTGCATTTATCGCGGCTTTTCTCGCCGCCTTCTCGGCGTCGGTGCCCTTTGGCATAGCCTTCGTTGCCTTTATTGCAGCTTTTCTCGCCGCCTTCTCGGCGTCGGTGCTCTTGGGCATGGCCTTTGCCTGATTTATGCGGTCTTTCTTTATGCCGCGGTTCTGAGTGTTGAATTCTTTGTAAGCGGCTTTCAGTCGCTTGATTTCGTTCTTCTTGAACTCTTTTTCCTCGGGCGTTCTCGCGGGCAGTCTCTCTGCCTTCTTGATGTCGTCCTTTGTGGTCATGAGGGTTCTGTCTTTGTAGAGGAGATTTGCTTCGTCGATTATGTCTATGGCTTCAACGATGCTCTCGTCGCGGAGAATACCGTTGCCGTAGTCCTCGAACATCGCGCGTATCTTGAGCACCTTGACTATGCCGCGCTGCTTGGTCTCGGTCAGATCGTAGAAGAGGTAGGGGACGAAGTTGAGCGCCGCGCCGATAGCTGCGGCGATGATGAGCACGTCGAACATATCCTCCCTGAACGAAGCGACTTCGAGCACGTCGTAGTTGTCCTCAAGGCCGAGCATCTGATAGATGGTCGGGAGCACCATGCCGGTGAACATTCCGATGAACGAGCCGATTATGCCGACGGCGCCGAACATTCCGTCGATGCGCTCGCCGGTGAAATACTGCTGATAGTCACGCATATCAGCGTTGATTCCCGGGGTGTAGACTATGGCGAAAGAATTGACGAATCTGTTGAGATAATAGAGAATTATCAGAGCGGGGATGTTGTTGTAAAGGGGATAGAGCAGTCCGATGAGCACGACGTTTGTAACATTGCACCAGATAAGCAGGTTTCTCTTGCCGATAACTCTTATCGCTATCGGACAGATGAGCATTGCCCAGAGCGCCGCGTTGCCGATGAGCGTTGTTGCGACTCCGTAAAGACCCATTCTGTCGGGGTAGGCATATATAAATGTCCAGCCGACGATAACGTCGACTGCGCCCTCAAGGAAGCCGAGCCAGCCTGCAAGGGAGGTTATCCAGAAATATTTGTTCTTTGCAACGGCGCGGAATGCGTCGGAGAATTTGAACTGGGTAACATGGCTTTCCGCCACGATTATTCTCTCTCTCGTTCCCGCGTATGCCACATAGGACAGAAGAAGTCCGACAACGGCGACGAGGGGATGGATTATACGGTATGTGGTGATGGAGTTCAGACCGCCGGTGAGCGTCGAGAGCATCGGCACGAAAAGACCCGTGAGGGACGGCGCCATGGAGTAGATGATCGACGAGACCGAAACGATATCGGTACGCTCATGGGAGTTGGGCGATATGACGTTTGCAAGGTCTGTGTATGCCTGCTGGAAGAAAGGATAGAAGCACTGCAGAAGGTTATAGCAGAGGAAAACCGCAATGACTTTCTGCATATACGACATTGTCTCATATGGCAGCCAGACGAACACGACCGCTATAATAACGGTAGGAATACCTGTTATCGCAAGCCAGGGACGGAATTTTCCGGATTTGAAGCGGGCGCTATCGATTATGTAAGAGCGTCCGATAGTGATTCCGAAGCCGATAATAGTCGATGCGACCGCCATATACTGCAAGTGCATCGGCTTGATGCCTATCGTGTTTCCGACAAGGAAGCTCGTTGCGGAAAGCGCGATGAGCGAGCAGAAGAACATGACGAACTGAACGCCCATTCCTCCGACGCCGTAGGCAATTATCTCTTTGTAGGAGACATATTTGCCCAAGGCGGGTGTTTTCCAGTGCAGTACGACATTGTTCCATGTCGTGCTGACCTTTTCCTTGAGATTACTCTTTCCCATTTCAACACTCCTTCAGGTCCGCGGCGAAGCAGGGAAAATACGCCCGCAGACAGTTGTTTTAGCCCCCCGATATGAAAAAAATTCAATCGGGAAGCATCGACAATTTGCATAAAAGCTCTTATCATTATAGCAAAAATATTAATAGCTTGCAACAGCGTTTTGGACTTAAGTACAATAAAAGCAGAAATTTAATAATTATTTCAGCGTTATCACATTCCTGTTGAATTTTCAGCGGCGAAGTGCTATAATGTCCTCAGAAATTTTTCAGAGGTGAACAGTGTTGAATAAGCCAAAGATAATCGCACACCGCGGTGCTAACCGCTATGCTCCCCAGAACACGATCCCCGCATTTGAAAAAGCAGTCGAGCTCGGGGCGGACGGAACCGAGACCGACGTCCATATCACCAAGGACGGGCATATAGTCATCTGCCATAATGACACCGTTGACGAGATGTCCAACGGCACCGGCGCTATCGGCGACTATATGTTTGACGATATCCGCAAGCTCGATTTCGGCAGCAAGTTCTCAAAGGACTTCGCCGGCGTCACTCTACCCACCGTTGAGGAGTACCTCGAGTGCATGAAGAAGAGCGACAAGCTGAGCGTTATGAATATCGAGATAAAGCCCAACAAGTCCGAGCGCGAAGACATAGTGCGCAAGACGATAGAGGCAGTCAAGGACTACGGACTTTTCGATGAGCTTCTCATTTCGAGCTTCGACTATAAGATGCTTGTTGAGGCGAAGAAGTACGATCCCAAGTGCAAGACGGCGTATCTCTATCCGATTTACGGCCAGGTAGTCAGAAGATGGTTCTTCCAGCCTCTGCACCTCGCGAAGAAGATCGGCTGCGACGCACTGCATCCGCATAAGGCGTTTGCGACAAAAGCGCTCGTCCGCCGCGCCCATGCCGCCGGCATTAAGGTCAACGCATGGACCGTCGACGAGGAAAAGGACGTTATCCAGATGCTCGAAAACGGCGTTGACGGTATCATCACCGACCGCCCCGATTATGTCGAGTCCGTCGTGGACAGATACCTCGCCGAGCATAAATAAAGCCTGAAATCAAAGTACCGCAGAGCAAAAGCCCTGCGGTATTTTTGCTGTTTGCTGATGTTCAGTTTGTAGGGTGCGGCGATTCGACGCACCGTTGCCGCCATAGGCGGCACAACATGATGACGATAAAAATTTCATCCACTACCTTCGCTACCTACCCTAACTAAATATTTTACCTTTTACAGCATTTCGGCATTTTCTTTTTTATTTGAAAAAGAAAACGCCTGCAAAAGAAAAGCAAACTCAGGGCTTCGCCCCGAGACCCCGCGAACGCCGCGCCGCAGTACATAGCTTGCTCTTCTCAGTAGGCAGCTCGGCACATTCGCCCGCAAACGCGCTGGAGCTTGAACGAGTGCGGGCTCGTGCGGCGTACATAGTACGCCGTTCCCTCGCAGTTCTCAGTTAGTTTCTATCACTGCGGCGCGGCTATTAGGAACTTGTTCTTCGGGGTTTATCAAGTCGTTGACTTTATCTATTGGTGACTTGCAATGATTTGCAATTTCCAACATCAAACACAGACCATAGGGATGTGGCTTACTCTCGATTGTTAAAAATGGACGTAGCTTTGTGTCCTATAGTACCCCGCCCTCGCTTCGGAACTTTATCCGCCATCAATCACTCAACAGCAAAACCGCCGCGGATATCCGCGGCGGCTCGTCTTATCAACTTTTACAGCGCTCTTACGCAGTCCTTGAATATCTCGCCGCGCTGCTGATAGCATTTGAACATATCCCAGCTCGCGCATGCGGGGGAGAGCAGTACGCAGTCGCCGCTCTCTGCGTCAGCGGCGGCTATGCTGACTGCCTCTTCGAGCGTATCAACGAATTTGTATGCCTTGAATCCCGCCTTGTCGCAGGCGGCGGCAATGTCGTGCTTCGTCTTGCCTATGAGCAGAAGTTCTTTTACTCTGCCCTCAAATGTCGCGACCCACTCGTCGTAGCTCGACTTCTTGTCGTAGCCTCCGCCGATGAGGATCGTCGGCGAGGGCATGGCGTAGACCGCCTTTATCGCCGCGTCGGGGTTCGTGCCCTTTGAGTCGTTGTAGTATTTGACTCCGTTCTTCTCGGTGACGAATTCTATTCTGTGCTCGACCGCCGTGAACTCTTTTATGCCTTGGCGGATGGTGTCGAGCGGCACGTCCATGGCGTGGGTCATTGCGATAGCTGCCATGATATTTTCATAGTTGTGCATGCCGACAAGACTCGTGTCTTTCGTCGTGCAGACGGGCGTTTCAACGCCGTTTTCTTTTATTATCATCGTATCGCCGCGCAGGAACACTCCGCTCTCGAGCTCTTCCGAAGAGCTGAAGAATATGACTTTGCAGCGCGGGGTCTTGCCGAATTCGCGCAGAACCGGGTCGTTGTAGTTGAGCACGCAGAAGTCGTTCTCGTCCTGATTCTTGGTTATCGATTCTTTTATCGCAATGTAGTTTTCGAGCGTCTTGTGCCTGTCGAGATGGTCGGGCGTAATATTGAGAATAGCCGTGACATGCGGCTTGAATGTCACCATCGTTTCAAGCTGGAAGCTGCTTATCTCCGCGACTGTCACGCTGTCCTTGTCGCTCTCGAGTGAGTATCCGGTGTAGGGAATCTCGATGTTGCCGACGAGCAGAGCCTTTTTCGCGTGGCGCTTCATTATGTCATAGGTGAGCGAAGTTGTCGTGGTCTTGCCATTTGTGCCTGTTATGCCGATAACCGTGCCCTTGTCGTGCCTGTAGGCAAGCTCGACCTCGCCCCAGATCGGTATATCATGTTCCTTGACGGCTTTCATTATCGGCGTTTCAAGCGATACGCCGGGGCTGACTACGCAAATGTCAACGCGCGAAAAATCGAAGCCCGAAAAATCGCCGAGGATAAATTCTATATTATCCCTGCCTATTTTTTCGCACGCCGCCGCAGTGTCGAATTTCTCGTTGCCGTCGTAGATTATAAAATCCTCGCCGACTTTGATAAGCAGCTGCGCGGCGTTGATTCCGCTGCGCCCCGCGCCGACTATAAGATATCTGCTCATTGTTGTTACCTCCGAATCAGTTGTCGGTCAGGTCGAAATAGACCTGCTTCATATTTTCTGCGCTCAGCTCGTCTGCGCGCTTCTTTCCGTTTTCCGAAAGACGGGCGCGAAGCTCGCCGTCCGTCAGCAGTGTTTTGAGCGCCTTCGTGTATTCGCGGTGGGCGTCGTTTATGTTGCCGTAGTCAAAGTCCGGGCTCTCGGACATGACGGGGCAGAGGATTCCGCAATCGACTTTTGTCATCTTGTCGCAGTGCGGCAGGAACGGGCGACCGGGCGCGAGAACCTCGGCAGGCCCCGATGTGCAGTCCGTGCTGACCGCCGGAGTGCCGACCGCCAACGCCTCAACAATGACATTCGGGAAGCCTTCGTAATAAGATGTCATCGCAAAAACATCCGCGCGGGATACAAATTTGAACACATTCTTTTGGAATCCCGCAAAGACTATGTCGCCTGAATATTCGCTCTTTTTCGCCATCTCGCGAACGGCGTTTTCGTATTCGCCGCGGCACCCAAGGAATATCAGCCCCGCATCGGGGATATCTTTTTTCAGCAGCTCAAAGCTTTTTAGCATATCCCACTGGCATTTCTGATCAACGAATCTCGAAGAGAAAGCTATAACTCTGTGCGTGTCATAGAATTCTTTGTATTCTTCGTCGAGTTCTTCTTTTGCGTCCTCGCGGGCTTTTTCGCAGTCGATGATATTATATGCCGTGAAAAGCTTATCTTCGTTTCCCGGGAACATCTCTTCGCATTTTTTCTGCATTTCGAGGGCATTGAAGAGAACATTGCATCCGTGCCGCAGCGCGAATGAATAGAGCTTCGAGCTCTTTATGAGCCGCACATAGTCGCGGCAGGAGATATATTTCACGCACTTCGCGCCCGATAGCGCGAGCGCTTCGTTCGGCGCGTGAGTGAACGAATACGCAGTGCATATATCATGCTCTTTGACAAATTTTTTTATCGCCGCGGCACGCTTGAGCATAATAACAGCACGCTGTGCCGTGCCTTTGCCTGCGGGTAATTTTAGATCAACGAATTCGCCCGCGCAGTCGAATCGCTTTTCGCTCGCGTCAAAGACCAGGACATAGACATTGAATTTTTCGCTCAGCAGATGCGACAGCCTGCTCGCAAATCGCTCGCTTCCGCCGTTTCGCAGATCCTGAAGTATTATCGCGACATTTTTCATTTTCAGTTCACTTCTTTGCATATTTTTCGCTCTGGGCTACCGCGAGCCTGTCGCACCGCTCGTTCTCGGGGTGCCCCGCGTGTCCTTTGACCCATATGAATTCATATTCGTGCTTTGAAAGCGCCTTGAGCAGCCGCTCCCACAGCTCGGGATTCAAAACAGGCTTCTTGTCGGATTTTTTCCACCCGTTCCTCTTCCAGTTCCATATCCAGCCTTTTAAAAACGCGTTCGCAACATACTGCGAGTCGGTGTATATTTTTATATCGCAGGGCTCCTTGAGCCTCTCGACCGCGCTTATGACCGCCGTGAGCTCCATGCGGTTGTTCGTCGTGTTCGCGTCGCCGCCGGACATTTCCGCCTCGTGCTCGCCGTAGCGCAGAACGGCGCCCCAGCCGCCGGGTCCGGGATTGCCCGAACACGCGCCGTCGGTGAATATCTCAACTTTTTTCAGTTCGCTCATATTTCACTCCGTTGTGTTATTTTAATTAATTCTATCACTAAGTCGGGTCAAAAACAAGGTGATTTTGCCGCCCCGCCGCACATTTATAAATGTGTGAAACTTCGGCTTAAAACCGCTCCCGGCAGGCAATAATAGGAATATCATATCTTCGGAGGGGTCATCATGTACAGCTACGATGCGGACTCGGCGGCTTTTATAAAACGTGCACAGGGGCTCACTGCGTCCGACTGCGCGAGAGCGGGCGCGGCAGTCGGCGCGGCTTTTGGGCGCGGCAGAGTAGGCGTCGCCTGCCGAAACGACGAATATTCCCGCGCCTGCGCCGACGCCGTGTGCGCGGGACTGCGTGTTTCCGGCGTCAATGCGTGGTCGTTCGGCGCGTCCTTTGAATCCCAGCTATCTTTTTTAGTTCCGTTCTCGTCGCTCAATGCGGGCGTGTTCGTCTGCGCCGGGGAGGGGACGGTCAGCATCTTTGGCGAAAACGGGCTGAGCGTGTCCGCGGCGCTCGGCAGAAAGGCGGCGGATTTCATGGAGACCGATTTATCTCCCGCGCCGTCGTGCGGGCGGCTCTTTGATATGTCCGCCATGGGTATGCTCTACCGCGACGAGCTTATGCACCATGTGCCTTACGGCGTATCCGACTGCGCGATACTCAGCTCGGACCCAATGATATCCGCGCTCATAAACGACTGCATGCGCACCACCTCGAACGAGCGCACGCTGACCCTCAGAATAAACCGCAGGGGAACGAGCCTTAGCGCATATACTGAAAAGACCGGAGTCGTGCCGTTTGTCAAGCTAATCGCCCTCTGCGGAATGTATGAACTCGAGAGCGGGCGTGATATCTCCGTCCCTTATGATTCTCCCGCATTTCTCGATGACCTCGCGCGGAGCTACGGCAGGACGGCTTATCGCTATCT
>ERZ839767.3783-NODE-3783-length-16559-cov-5.515633_pt1 | contig 16559 bp, 19 predicted proteins | sample MGYA00519879_ERZ839767 | MGnify/ENA primary metagenome ERZ839767 (study PRJEB31850, sample SAMEA3708852) | human gut metagenome | biome: human gut; feature: human-associated habitat; material: faeces | place: China | collected 2014 ...
CGCCCGTTCAAGGAAAAAAGCTGCTACAGCTCTGTGCTCGGAACAGCTTTTTCTTTTCCGGTGTGATATTTCTTCAGATACACGCACAGTGCTGCCCGTAAGCAAACTATGCTCTTGTTTGTGCTGGTGCCGGTAGTGACGCATATATCAACGGTTGGTATATTAAAGATATTTTTCAAGCATACCGACCTCAGTACCGAACTGATGATTGCCGCATTGGGTTGTTTTACAACGATTTTTCTTATATATTGGTTGTTCATCAGTATAAACAGAGATATAGACAAGAGCGTTCGGTTGTCCCTTTTGGAACAAAAGGTCGAAAGCGATAAAAAGAACGCACAGGATATAGAACAGCTTTACACCAAGACCTGCGGCGTTCATCACGATTTGGTTATACACTTTTCAACAATATCAAAATTGCTTGAAGAAAGTCCGCAAAAGGCACAAGAGTATATAAATTCGGTTTTGAATAACCAACTGACCTCTATTAAAACGATGATAAAAACGGGAAATGACTGTTTTGACGCCATCGCAAATACCAAAATCGCATTATGTGAAAAATACGGCGTTACTTGCCGTGTGCGTGTAATGGAACACGCATTGGACTCCTTGTCGTATGATGAAATTGCGATTCTGTTCGGGAATTTATTCGACAATGCTATTGAAGCAGCAAAAAAGTCAACCGGGAAAATAATAAAATTAGATGTCTGCATCCAAGATGTGTATCTATCCGTATTTATAAAAAACACCATAGATAAGTCCGTTCTTGCAAGCAACAAGAATTTACTTACCACAAAGGACAACAAGGAATATCACGGTTTCGGAATTAAAAATATTAAAGGAATCGTAGATAAGCATAAAGGAATTATACAGTTTGATGAAGAAAACGGATATTTTATCTGTGACATTTTGATTCCGAGACAAATTTAGGAAAGGAGTTTTGCCGTTTATGAAAATAGCTGTATGCGACGACAATCCAAAGCACATAAATGCCATTGAAAACAGCCTTTTTGAAATCAGCAAGGCAAGAAATATAAAAATTGACTGTGACGCATATCAAAGCGGCGAAGAACTGGCGGCGGCATATCAAACCAAATCCGAAAGATATGATGTCATTTTTCTTGATATGGAAATGGACGGGCTTAACGGAATAGATACGGCAAATGCCGTCCGTGAGCTTGACGAGTATGTTATTGTTGTATTTGTCACAAGTCACACGGAATATATGAAAGACAGCTTTAAGTGTTCTCCGTTTCGGTTTTTGGTTAAACCCGTTGATAACGGAGAATTAAAAGATGTATTTGACGATATTTACAAAAAGCTGTCCAAAAAGAAAAAAGTCCTGTCTTTTACCGAAAACAAGGCAATAATCAGAATATACTGCGAAGATATAATTTACTGTGAGAGCCTTGACCATTGGGTATATATACATACAACGCACGGAACGCATAAAATTTGTAAATCGCTTTCCGATTTATACGGCAGTCTTGATGATACTTTATTGTTTAGAGTACACTCGTCATTTATCGTGAATTTCCATTATGTAAAGGCTATAAGAAATAATTTTATAGAGCTTTATCACTCAGACAAAGATATTCCCATAAGCCGTTCGTATAAAAAATCTGTGCTCTTTGAATACACAAATTATATTGAAAGGAATTTATATGTATGATTATATATATTGCTGACTTCTTTACGGGAATAATCGAAGCAATGATGATGTTTATGCTCTATAACACATTTTGTGTAAAAAAAGACTGTATTCCGAATTGGGTGTATAATGCCGGGATAATTGTCTTGGCAATAATGATAAATATAAGCAATTTGTTGTTTGGATACGATTTATTGAATTTTGCCGTAATGATACTTTCGTGTATTGCGGTATCGTTTCTCTATGACACAAATGCTGCGGCTCGTGTACTGTTACCGTTTTTTAACCTGTCGCTGTTTTCAATTTTGGAAATAATAGTGCTGGGGGCTATGATGGTGCTTGGCGGACTGTCGGCGAATGAAGCCATAAATATACCTTCATACAGACTGCTCGGTATAATTGTTTCAAAAATGCTTGCACTGTTTGTTGTTAATATAATAAGGCTGAAATATAAGAAAAAACAGGTACTCTTTCGCACCTCGTATTGGGTGTTGTTTCTGCTTATGCTTGCCACGAACATCATTGCGATATTTTTGATTTTTGAGCTTTCACTTAACACGAATGAGAGCTATCTGCAAAATCTGTTTGTTATATGTTCATTCGGACTTTTGTTCAGTACATTCTTTGCCTTGTATCTCTATGAACATTTGTCTGACCAAGCCGAAAAAATATATAACCAGCAGCAATATGAACAGCATCTGAAATCACAGATAAAGCATTTGGATGAAATATTGGTTACTCAAAATGAGTTAAAGAAATTCAAACACGATTTTTCGCATTGTATAATAGGCTTAAAGGGGTATATTGAGAATAAAGATTATGAAAAAGCAGGCGAGTATTTAAGTACATTCACAGAAAAATTCACTTCGGGCAGAAATATAATCGAAACCGGAAATACCGCACTTGACGCTGTTTTGAGCACAAAAAAGGCTATTGCGGAAAGCAAAGGGATTTCATTCGATACAAAAATTCAGATTCCCGAAAATCTTCCGATTGAGCCGATTGATTTGTGCGTCATATTCGGAAACGCCGCAGACAATGCAATAGAAGCGTGTGACAGAACGCAAAATTGCGATAAAAAAATAAATCTGGCAATTATCTGTCAGGACAATCGGCTGTTCTGCAAAATAGAGAATACTGCACCGCCGATTAAAGACAAGTTGCTGAAAACGGAAAAGGCGGACAAGCGCAATCACGGTTTTGGTTTGGAAAATATAAGAACCGCCCTTGCAAAGTATGAAACCGAACCGAGTATTGAATATTCAGACAATCGATTTGTATTGAAATTTGTCATTTTTCTTAATGAATAAAGGTTATATCCGATAGGAGCATTTTCAAGTGTTCCTATCGGATTTTTCTTTTATCGTGCTAATTTCGTCATTTAGAAGGTTGTTTACGAAGTCACGGCGAAAAGCAACATTTTTTGTGATACAATAATTCGAGAGCATAGACGAAAAAAATGTTTTTCGTGCCTGTATATCGTATTTCGTGCCGGCGGAATTATTGCGGATGCTTAGCGTCTTTGATATAATTATAATGTAACGCTATACTTAGGAAAGGGTGATTTTTACAGTGAAACTAAAGAGAGGTGCGGCTGCGGTATTTGCCGGAACATTGCTTGTATCGGCAATAGGCGTAAGCGCACAGGATTTTACGATTACAAAAGAAGATATTAGAATAAATGAGGCACAAGCCGAGCTGCTCCCTCTGAGATATGCGGCTGAAAACAGCGGATACACGGTCGATTGGAACGGCGGTGACAATACCGTTACACTAAAAAACGGCAAGCATACGGTCAGAATCAGAATAAACGAAAGGCTGTACGATGTTGACGGAAAGTCATCAACACTCAAAGATGCCCCCTTGTTAATTGATGACAAGACATATATCTCGGATTCGTTTGCGAATGATATATTCCCCGACAAATACATAACAAAAACAGATTCGGGATATTCATTTGCGGACAAAACGGAAACCTCGGCGGATAATATGATGAAAACGATCAGAGAAATATCAGGGTATCCCCGTTCGGTAGATGACGCCACACACTTGGACGCAATGAATTATGTGACAGACAAGCTGACGGAATACGGCTATGAACCTCAAAAACAGAGCTTTGAATTTGACTATATGGACTTCTCGAATGAAACAACAAAAACGGTAAACGGAACAAATATAGTTGCCGTTAAGCCTGCTGATTTAACACCCAACGGAGATATTTTAATTATCGGCGCACACTATGACGGCGAAAAAGGTTTTCCCGCCGCAAATGACAACGGTTCGGGACTTTCCGTGCTTTTAGAGCTTGCGAGGGTTCTTAAAAATCTGCCGTCCGATACGGAAATCAGATTTGTTGCATTCGATGCCGAGGAAACAGGGTTAAACGGCTCAAAGGTATATGTAAAAACACTAAAAGACGAACAGGAAAATATTGTCGGAATGATAAACTTTGATATGCTCGGCGCGGCAAAGGCAAAAGAATTCGGTGTATATACCGCCGAAGATAAAACAAATTATCTGACCGATATATTAAAGGCGTGTCCCGATTTTGACGAAGTTGCATTTCGCAGACAGATGTTCGGAATGAGTGACCATATGTCATTTTCGCCGCTTGTGATACCTAACTTAACCTTTACACACGAGGCGATTGCCGGTGAATATCATTGTGAAAACGATATTGCCGATAACATAAATCCCGATCGGCTTAAAGCGGCGGCGGACAGCGGATATTTTATAGCGTCAACCGTTATGAGCAATCTATCCGGGTCATATAAAGCAGAGAGAAATCCGATTTTGAGCGATAAGACAATCGACATTACCGCTGAAACCGTTATACCGACAGCGGACAAGGTTGACTCTGTATCAAAACGCCTCGGCGTAAAGCTGACGCAGATTCCGTCGGACGACAGTGAACCTAAATATATTGTCAATATAAAACTTTTTGACTATGACAAGCCGCTTAAAATGGTCTATCGGGGTCAGCTCGGCACTGATTTTGCCGGAAATCCTTATATCGACATCAGCAGTGAAAAATATGAGGATATAAGGGCTGTGCTTGAAAGGAATTTAACCGAAAATCTGAATAAGGGAAACGAATGGACAAATTATTTCTATAATACGCTCTATGGCGTTTGTTATAATTTACATTACGATGAAAAAATAAATGAGGCTTCTCTGAGCGTCGCGGGTTATCGTGATACCGATGAAGAAGCGTATGCGATTAAGAACGGCGAGCTTATTAAGCTTGATGATTCCGAACCGCATATAACATATTCCGTAACAAAAAAGAACGGAAAAATCAAGGTAAACGAAAAGAAACCCAAACCGACGGGAGAGGCGGCATCCGATAAAGCGAAAAAATGTTGGGACAGGCTAAAGCCGTATCTTTCGGAACTTGGAGATATTGATTATCTTATACTTTCCGCAGACGGAATAGGCGGCTCAACAATTCAGAAATATACTGAGGACGGCGCCTATGCAATGGAAGTGTTATTGGACGGAGAAGTCCCGGAGGAATTTAAGTATTTACCCGAAAAGCTGCAACCGGCAGTTACAAGAGCGGCACGGCGCATAGAGGAGGGACAGACATTTAATATTTATTCAGACCCTGTCCTCGGCACGAAATTGTATGTTGACTATCTTGACCTTTTAAATGAACAGGGTGACTGCTTTACTGAAAAGGGATTGTTAAAAAGCATCGCCGGAGTAAAGATCCGTGAGATAATCGGATACGGAAAAGCGGGAAAAGTATATGACGAAAATGCGGTCAAGCCGGAAAATCCGACAGCCTTTGAAGAAAACACTTGGAACTTAAATAAGGACGGATTTTTATATAAGTTTGTCGAAAGGTTTTACAAGAATATATATGCGGATACGGATTGGGAAAGCAAGGATTTATACACAGAGCGACCCGATGAGTTTGTGAGCATCGAAGCGGCGCAATCGAGAGAGATTGATTTGCAGAGCTGCTTTGTAGCGTTCGTTACGGAGGATAAACCTCTCGGCAACAGTATAGCGGAACAAAAAATAAGATTTTTCTATGATTTTCCCGAGCTTGTTCAAATTCGGGAAAACTTAAGGACAAATATAAAATAAGGAAAGGATGATTATTATGAAAAATTTAAGTAAGGTTACAGCGGTAGTATTGGCAGGGTGTATGCTCCTGCCCGGCATTGGAGCGAGTGCGGATAATGAAACGGCAAAATCTGTTGTGATAAACAGTATTGACAGGGGAGTTACAATTACCACCGAAGAAAAATATAGCCATTCCGGATTATGCAAAGGGAAAAGAGCCAAAGGCTATGGAAACATTTACGGTTGACAAGGACAAAAACGTAAACCTGAAATTTGATATGATAGACGGCGGAACGGCAGAAGATACCTGTGATTTAACCCTGTACGAAACCGTAGACAATAACGGAAAGTCGATAAAAACGGCTGTCGGAACTATTGAGAATGTACCGCTTAAAACAACAGTTTGCATTGCAGGGTTAAGCTCCGATAAAAAATATTACTTTACCGTTCAGTCTAAAACAAAGTCGGGCAACGCTTCGTTTTTACTTTGGACTTCGGAGATACGGGCGTTAATAAAATACGATGTCACTTCGCCGGATGAAGTAATATATTATACATCACCGGTAAACACCGATTCCAATGAATTGCAACGGATTGAGGCTCCGTCAGATGTATTGGTATATGAGTCGCCGGAGTGGAACAAATATCTGGATGAACTTACCAAATACGGATTATTTGAGGGCGATGCAAACGGTGATTTTACACCGTATAAAAACATCACAAGAGCGGAAATGGCAAAAGCTTTGTGCAAGGCATTGAGAATATCCCCTGATAGCTATAATATACAGATGTTTTCCGATGTAGATTCGTCACATTGGGCATTCGGATATATAAATGCATTGGCAGCCACAAAAATCGTTGCGGGAAATGATGACGGAAGCTTTTCGCCCGACCGTGAGGCAACATATGCCGAAACCGTGAAAATGCTCGTTGCAGCTATGGGATATGAGCCGCGGGCGAAATCACTCGGCGGCTATCCTTACGGATATATCGAAACTGCAAAAAAATTAGCCTTGACAAAGGATATAGATAACGCTTTGGATTTACCTTTGCCACGCTATACAGTAATTACGATGATGTATAACGCACTTGATGTACCGTTTATGATACAAACGGGATTTGGAGAGAACGCAGCAGAATTTGCTGTTGCGGACGGAATAAACGGCATAGACTATGTGACATTCAGATATAAACTGACAGGAAAGAAAAATTAAGAAAAGAGGTTTGAATTAAAATGAAAAAAGTACATAATATCGGATTTATGAAATTAGTATCTGTTTTAACGGTGTCGATTGTGGTGTTTTCCGCTTTCGGTGCAGGCGTTATGGCGGAAGACAATACAGATGATATGGCAAAGGTCTTTTATGGCGGAGCGGAACATACTCTGCAAAACAAGCCTTTTATATCGGACAGCGAGCTTTATCTTCCGCTTCGTGAACTTATGAATATCTGCGGTGTTTCAAACGATGATATTTCATATGATAACGGAAAAATAAGCGTGTTATTCAAAGCCAACCCCGATATATGGGTGACGGCGGAAATGAATGTGGGTCAAAACGGCGTTGCGTTTGATAAGGACTTAGAGTATGATATTTTGGGAATAGAAAACATACGCTCAACAACTCACCCTGTTATTTTAGCAAATGATACCGCCTATATCCCCATCGGAATGTTGATTAGAATAAAAAACTATTATGTTTCACAGAATTGGGACAGACGAGTCTATTTGAATCCTCTTGGAAACTTAGAGGTAAGACAATACGCTTCAAACGGCAAATATGATGCTGTGCTCAGCACACCCATAATAGATGTAAGCGGCGAAAAACGATATTCCCCCAAAAAATATATTAACGATGGTGAAGATTTTTTTATAGGTTCGGTATATGGTTTCGATAACAGAGATTTCACTCATACCGAAATTAACGGATATTACTTTCCGACTGACGCACATAAGTGTATTCTTGTTGATGGTGATAATAAGGTTATTGCCGTTATGCCGTATGAGAATTTTCGTCACGAAAGGGTTGACCCTACACCGCACGGTGTTTCAAGCTGGGAACTTGCAAAACGATATATTGATGATATTCGCTCGGATTTATTGTTGAACCGTCCTAATGCAATTCCGTATGGGCGCGGCGGCTTGAATGTTTGCCAAAACATTCCTCGAATATCACAAGACGGAACACCGTATCAGTATATGCTTCCGTACTGTTTTGTAGATTTCAGATATGTTGTTAAATAAAGGAGGTCAACCGATTAATGAAAAAGATTTTAACGGTTATATTAAGTATGGCATTGTTATTTTCCGCAATGTCGGCGATTGCATATGCCGAAGAACCGACTGCTGCCGATGATATTGCTTTTTATAAAGCACGCATTACAGCCACGACCGTTACGCACACAGTCAAATACATACCTGATAACGGTGAAGAACTGTCGATAAAAATAAATATACATTCATCAAGGTCGGTATCTGTCAGCATTTATAAAGATGACGAGTTGGTAACAGACGGCTTGTGCATTAAAGGAAACGATTCTTATACTTATACATATTCGGGTAATGATAATAAGGCTTGCGAATTTGAGATACGAATTCACGATGTCACAAATGACGGCTCTCCCGTTGACGCAGAAATTATTCCTTCTCAAAAACGCACCTACTCCTCGTGGGCATCGACATTTATAAGTGAAGCAATAAACCAAAATAAAATACCGTCAGACCTGCAAAATAATTATTCGTTAAATATCACAAGAGAGGAATTTTGCAGAATTGCCTATTGTTTCATAGAAAAGTATATTGACAAAACAAAGACAAAATCAAGCTTTGCAGATACCGATATAGCGGAAATAAATGTTTTGGCGAATAACGGAATAATAAACGGAAAGAGCAATGACACATTTGCACCGAACGATAATATTCTGCGTGAGGAAGCCGCTGCTATATTGGAGCGAATGGCACAAAAAATGTCAGTTACAAAAGCAACCGCTTTTACAAAAACATATGCTGATGAATCAAGTATTTCACCATATGCAATTTCAGCCGTTCAAAATATGACAAGACTTTGTATTATGGACGGCAAGGATAACAATAATTTCTGCCCCAAGGATTTATTGACTAAAGAAGAAGCTATCGCAACTCTCGTGCGGCTTGCCGGTATGGCGGAATAAAAGTTTATTGATTTTTTGAAAGGAACGGAACTATGAGAAATAAAAGTACTATAAAGAACATTGTGGCTGGCGTTATAGCTTGTGCTATGATAATTCCAACAGCCTTCAGCACAGCCGCTTTGGCAGCAGACAAAATTCAAAACAGTGAAATAAAATATGAAATTTATAACGGAGATAAGTTAATTTCATTAATCAATACTCCTATTATCTATGATGATAATTACTATTTGCCTCTGCGTGAAACATTAAACGCTTTTGGCATAAATGATATACAGTGGGATAATGGAAAAATTAAAATTTCAATGCCGCACTCTCAAAAGAAAATCCCATATGCTGATAAATGCGAAATAGAAATCGGCAGTGATTGCATATTATATGAGGATAGTTCATATCTAAAAAGCACAATGAGTGCAGTACCAATATTAAAGAACGATATTACTTATGTGAGTGAATTTTTCTTTGAGGATTTGATAAGAGTAGGGCAAATTCCGAATTATAGGTTTGCTGTTATACGAAGTTTATCTCCCGAAGCATATTATGAGCCGGGCGAAGAAGTTTTTATCGGTACCTTAGACGAACAGGATAATTATTCTTCCGATACTCCCGTTAAACGAATTATAACGGACAAAAACGGAAATACGATGGCAATAGTTACAGTCGAAAATCAAAACCCAGAAAAATTAGATTCACTTAAAATGGACGGCGACAAACTTAATATAGATAATTACAGCGGATTATTGGATGCACACAGTATATCTATAACGGCTGACGGAAAATATGTTTACAAAAACAGCGGTCTTATTATATATAAAGCCAATGAGAGGATTGCTTATATTCCTGTTATATGGCAGATAAATATGCCGAAAAATAATCTTTCTGCTTTGAATAACTAAATAAAGTCAAAAGGTAAAATAATGATATGACAACAAACGAGATTAAACAAGCTTGGTCTATATGGATTAACCAAAGTGAAAAAATTATAACCGTAAAAAAATCGCCCGGCGGAAAAGAAATATTCTTTGAAAGCCGTGAGGTTGGTATGAAAAAGGTATGCGAGCTTGTTTCAAAAGGCTATAGAATAGGATAAAACGGGGGGTGAGAACGAGATGCGAAAGCTGCTTTTTATCATATCGGTATTTATAATATGTGTTTCGTGCGCTCCGGCAACATTTGCAGAGCAAGCATACTCTGATGAAAAATGTTCCGAATGGGCATATTACTACATTAAAGACGCAGAATCCCCTCTGTATAACATAATGCCGCAGGAAATGTACGGCGGCGATTTTACAGCGTCTGTTACACGGCAAGAATTTTGTGAGCTTGTATACAATACGGTCGGTTATATGAACGGTGTTACAAATGTTTCGGATGAAATCGGAAAATCAACGCCGATTTATCCCAAATTTTCGGGAAAGACATCACCGTTTGAAGATACAAACAGCGAGTATATTTTAGCTCTGTATGAAAGCGGAATAATCAAGGGCAAAACCGAAAAAACCTTTTGCCCGTCGGATTATCTGACAAGAGAGGAAACAGCTCTCATTATAAGCCGCGCTACCCAATATTGCAATTTGAAAAAGCTGCCGTATAAATTGCCTTTTAATGATACTTATTCTCTGGCAGATGAATCATCGGACGCAATAAAATCCGTCTGCGGAATGGGAATTATGAACGGAACGGGTGAAAATCATTTTTCACCGTCAGAAACGCTTTCAAAGGAACAGGCGGCTGCAATCGCAATGCGGCTTATAAATTGTATCGCACATCACAGCAAAATCAATTCGGAACTATCTTGTTATTTTAATTCAATGCAGATGTGGCTCGAGGACAAAGACGGCAATGTGATTTTTATGCTTCCGATGTATTGGGCAACATATGATTACCGCATTGATTACGGTTACAGTAGTTGGGACTTCTTTGAACATAACGGAAAGACCGTGATTGCCGTATTCGGCAGCAACACACCGCAAACAGAAGCACATACGGAGTTTTACGAACTTCCGAGCGGAAATAAAATGTTTGAACTTCCGAGAAAGGCGGGATATTTTCTTAACATTACAAATGACGGAAAGTATATTATAACCTATGATGTAACAAAACCCGCCGAGTATGGCTCGTGGGGTGAAACAGTCTATGGTGTTTACGACTTTAACGGTGCGGAAATACTTCCGCCGATTTATAGCCGGGATGAATTGCATAAAGCCGGTTATATTGATTGTGACGATAAATAATGCTCGGTAATTAAAAGAGCATAATCATAACCGAAAACAAATCCGGCAGGGTTATTCCTTGTCGGATTTGTTTTTTGAAAAAGCAGTGAATCATTGCAGAAATTTTATTGAGATGAGGTATTTAAGGTGCAGTATATAAAAAGTATTTTTGAATTATATCCAAAAACTAAATATACATAATTTTTGGCGTGGCATATCTGCCCGCAAGACATATTCGTTAGGATATGCCGTGCGGTTGGGAGTGGGATTATGACAGGCAACAAGATTATTACCGTGCATAGCATACGACGAGGACGCAGAACACACCAAGCAAAAAGAAAAGCTCCTAAACAATCGGACGACTATCACGACGGATATATTAAACACGCTGACCGTACAGCCAAATTTACCCGTGTTTTTCAAATGGGCGAGTTTGGCTGTTTTTATTTTCTAAGCCTTGTTAAACATAGCCATGCGCCGCCTCTCTCTTTTGTGCAAATTCAACAAAATTTACACAAAAGGGTGAAATTATGAAATTATTTTTTGAAAAGCGGAAAGAACTGCATAGTTACTCCTGTACAATGGAAGTCGAAAGGAGGTGCTATCGGTAATGAAAGACAAATTATCAGCGTTTGAACGCAGACTTGAAATGTTGTTTTTGCTTAATAAATGCAGAGAAACAACGGCATTAGAATTGTCGTACTATTTTGCGGTAAGCAAAGACACCATATTCAGAGATATTGATTTTCTGAACCGATATGCACCTATATATACCAAACGAGGAATGTTCGGAGGGATTTTTTTAAATGATGAAAGCCATAAAAACTTATTGCTGTACTTATCAGATGATGAGGAACGGCTTCTTAAAAAATTGTCAGTAAATCTTGACAATGCGGCTAAATATCATATAAACAATATTCTCAACAAATATTCAAAACCAAAAAACGGTACATAATCCTTTCGCTTACAAAGAAAGCACGCAAGATAACGGCGGTGCAGTATAACGGCAAACAGATACATTCCGGTATGGACGAGCCAAGCGGCAGATACGCCAAGACGATAGTTTTTGCTTCTACTTCATCATTCTTTCAATGATGAAAAATTATCCGAGCGAGAAATATCAATGCCGCAGAGCAAGGCGGCTACCTTGCGGGCGAAGACTTTATATCGGGACAATGATACTTCTGCCCAGCCACAGTCCGAGCGTTAAAAGCGTCGCAGGCAATGGGGGCAGCTCGGTCGGATGGCGGGGAGGTGAAATTCCTATGGAGTGTTCTTGCAAAACACCGTCTGAAATTGCTTCAAAACAAAGAAAATAAGTTGTACCCGTCTTTCGGGACGGGTACGGCTATTTAATAGCATAATCAAAGGGATTGATATAATTCGATAACCTTGTTATCTGTATATCAGTCCTTTTGCTTATATTATTAAGTGTTTACGAGGTGCTTTATGATAGAAAAAAATGATTTTATAACAATTAAAGAATCTAAATTGGAAAAGGAATCATCTTTTACAAAAATAAAGGTCAAGGGCGGTTGTGTAATAAATGTGAAAAGCAATTTTAATAATACAGTAGATTTGATTGAAGCACTAAAACAGGGAGTTTTTTTATCAATACAATCTGAACAGTAATTTTTTGCGTTAATCGCTACAATAATGTATAATAGTTATTGAACAGGAGTTTAATGCAAACACAATATAATTATAGGAGGAAAAATAATGAAAGATACATTTCGTGTTGGCATTTATGCTCGCTTATCTCGTGATGATAATAACGGAAATTTGGAAAGTATGAGTATCGCAAATCAGCGACAAATTCTTTCCGATTATGTAAACGAAAAAGGTTGGATACTGGTTGAAGAATATGTAGATGATGGATATAGCGGTACAAACTTCAATGAAGTGTGATAACGTAACCAATTTGTTATGGGTACGCTATCACATTTTTTTACATTGCAACGCTTGTTATATCCGCACCGATTTGACGGAAATACGATACGCTTTCACAAGGTTTTTCATTACTGTCAATTTTACCGACAAAGTTATAGAAAATATCTATTTGACGCGTGTTCGTTTCTTTGTCCAATTCGTGAATAAAAATACGGTCTATAAACTCGTGTACGTTCTCATAAGTGAGTTCGTTAATCTCCGTATAACGCTTCACAAGCTGAACGAATTTTGCCGCGTCCTTTTTGTTTTCTGCAACGGAATTTAGCTTTGTTTCCAATTCCCATATTTTTGTTGCAAGCGTTTCTTTTTCTTCATCATAGCCGCTTGTAAGCGAAACAAACTGTTTGTCGGAAATTTTACCCAATGCGTTGTCCTCGTACAGTTTGCGGAAAATCGTTTCAAGCTCTTTTTCGCGCTTGACAGCGGAAGCAAGCTCTTTGCGGTCGTTTTCAAACGCCTTTTCTGCTTCTTTGTTTCCATACTCCGCAGCCTTTTGAATAAACTCGTTTTCTTTTGATTTTACATACGTCATAACTCGCTGCAAATCCGCCAAAACAAGCTCTTTGATTACGCTTTTGCGTATGTAATGCGTTGTACAGCAAGTATTTTGCCTTGCGCGGTTTCTGTAATTACCGCAGGTATAGGCGTGCTTGCGTTCCAACGTTTTAGCGCCGCGGACGGCGTACATTTTATATCCGCAGTCCGCGCAGAACATTACTCCCGAAAAAATATCAATTTCATCAACTTTTGTCGGTCTTGTCCGTGTGGCAATTCTCTTTTGCGCCAAATCAAAGGTTTCTTGGTCTATCAGCGGTTCGTGAGTGTTTGCAAAGAAATATTGCTTTTCTACGGGGGTTTTCTTTGTCTTTTTTGACTTATAAGATACCTTGTAGCTTTTTCCCGTAATCGTGTGTCCCAGATATTCTTTACGGGTAAGAATATCATAGATTGTTTTATCCGGCCAATTATAGATTAAGCCTAATTGCGGACGCGGGTGTCTTGCGCTGCCTGTCCGTCTGTACCTTAATTCCGATACGGTCAGGACTTTGTTATCCCTAAGCCAATTCTGGATTTCACACATTCGTAAACCTTTTACATATAATTCAAAAATCTTTTTTACGATATGCGCCGTTTCGGGATCGGGCAATAAATGGTTTCTATCTTCGGGGTCTGCGATATATCCGTATGGTACTTCGCCGTTGACGCGTTCGCCCTTTTGCGCCTTCGCCTGTTTTACTGCGCGGATTTTTTTGCTTGTGTCCCTTGCATAAAATTCATTGAACCAATTTCGCAGGGGAGTAAACTCGTTATCTTCCCGCGCCGTATCTACGCCGTCGTTGATTGCGATATATCTTACGTCGTTTTCGGGGAATACAATTTCTATCAATTCTCCCGTTTTCAAATAATTACGTCCAAGCCTTGAAAGGTCTTTTGTAATTACGGTTGATATAAGCCCCGCTTCAACGTCGCGCAGCATTGACTGAAGCCCCTCGCGCTCGAAGCTCACGCCGGAAAAACCGTCGTCCACATAAAACTTTGTGTTTATAAGGTGGTGATCGTCGGCATATTTTTGTAAAATCAATTTCTGATTTTGTATGCTCCCCGACTCGCCCGCCTGCAAATCCTCTTGACTTAATCTGCAATATAAAGCCGTTATTTTGTCTGACTGCTTCATAAAAAATACTCCTTTCCGACAGTCAAACAACAAATGTACTTATAGCATCATTATAACGTGCTTCGTATTGACCGTCAATGCCGTATCAGTAAAGTTTTGAGATTTCGGCGTTTTGCCCGACGTCTTTCAAAATCATCTTTTCTACCTTTTTATCTAACGTATCTTTCGCTTGTTCGCTTTGTGTTGAAGATACAAAATATGTTATTTTCCCAATTTTCTTTTCGGTTGTAATAACCTTATTTTCCAAAATAAAAACCCCCTTTGAAGTTTTTATAACTATATGCGTAACAGCGTGTCCGCTATTACAAGTAAATAAATTTCAGCAACTACAAACGGCGCCGGCTGCGCTCCACGGGAATCTCACCCCTGCATGGTTCTCATGCAGCCGCCCAATGCCGTGACGCGTTCAAGACGGGAGTATCATTATTGCGTCTGTGCGTCATTGCTTGCAGAGTGCCAAATCTGCAATTACGGTAAAAATGGTTTTCGCTCGCCAAATGGTTTCTTCGCGCATTTTCCGTAAAGCTCGGCACAGACGGAATGTGTTTGTTTGCCTATACTGCGGTCGAGTCGCTTTCTTTGTCAAAGATCAGTAAAAGCTGTTATCAGCCTGTAAAAACACATTTCTTAAAATGTGCTTTTACGGAATGATAAATTGTTGTCCATAGCGGAAAGTGCGGAAAGGGGAACGCACTTCCGCATGAACTAAACTTACTTAGCTTACACGAAAAGCAAGTGTACGAGTAATCAAACGCACTTGCAACCTGTTTCTCATTTCTTCATCTACATAGAAATGGGTATTGCCCGCATCGTCTTTCATCGTACGAGTGCAAAGTTTTGCTATGTAACCCTCATAATGTTTGAGAATAGCGCACATTGCTTCGGTATCGCCGTTTGCCGCAGCCGAAATGACAGGGAACGGCAAAAGATTTTTAGATTTCCTAACGGTGTTCATCATCTGCTTTTCCCTCCAAATACTGTTTGATTTTCGCAAGAGCGGACTTCCTGTGCCGGAAAAACCGTCGTGCGTACAACACTCAGCAGTTCGCCAATTTCTGCGTCGCTCATATCCAAGAAGTAGGACAAGAGAACAATATCGCGTTTCCTTTCGGGCAAAGCGTTAAGGGCTTCGGCAAGCAGTTCATTTTTGACGAGTACATCAAAGCCGGACACTTGAAAACGGAAATAATCGCTTTCGTATTCGTCCGTTGTGAAAAGCTGCGCGAGTTCGCTTTCGCTCAAATCCGAAAAAGTAACTTCGCGTGCTGCGCGTTTCGCAAGAGTGCGACGGTGGCTTTTCGCTTCGCCGACCAAAGTTTTCTTTGCTAATGCGTCGTACTGATGTTGTATTCTTTCCTTGTCGGAAGAAGATAGCTCCATAGAGTTCACCTCCTTCCCGCGTGGAGTAGAGGACGGGAGTTAAGGGCTTGTCCTCTCTGCCCCTTTCGCTCCGTACCCGTTCGGGAGATGGCTCTTGAGTGCGCTTTTCAGAAAAAAGTTGAAAAAAGCAAAATGCGCCCGTCCGCAAGACGCGGACGGGCGCAAAGGAAATGTAAGCAGTAGCTAAATGTATTGACAGTTCACATTCATAGCCGGAATATCCCGCTTGCGGAGCATAGCTTTTTTTGACCGCAAAGCATTAGGCGGGTTACAGTAAATAAAAATGGACACGGCGATACCTCCCCGATACCGCCGTATCCTTAAAAAAGGGCGACTTTAATACACTACCCGCAATCCATTCTATAATAGGGAACAGCGGCTTTTGCGCAATATTAAATAAAAAAGCCGATAACACATAGGTTTTTTGACCTAATGCGTTATCGGCTCTGCG
>ERZ839767.3784-NODE-3784-length-16551-cov-33.232056_pt1 | contig 16551 bp, 15 predicted proteins | sample MGYA00519879_ERZ839767 | MGnify/ENA primary metagenome ERZ839767 (study PRJEB31850, sample SAMEA3708852) | human gut metagenome | biome: human gut; feature: human-associated habitat; material: faeces | place: China | collected 2014 ...
TGCATGTGTTAGGCACGCCGCCAGCGTTCGTCCTGAGCCAGGATCAAACTCTCAATAAAATGGTATCTTAAAGCCGAAGCTTTAAAATCAATTTCATTCTTCGTTCGCTCTTAGCTTAACTCAAGAATTTTCGTTGGCTATTCAAAGAATCTCATTTCTGACATTCACTGAACAACTCTTTTGGTTCTTTTTCAGAACCTTAATTGTCCAAGGTGTTTGTTCATGTTTCTCGTTGTTTAATTTACAAGGTGCACTCCGCAGTTTCGCGGTCTTTTATTGTATCACATCAAGTTTCGTTTGTCAAGAACTTTTTTCAAATTCTTTCGAACTTTTTGTGATTTGCTCGTCGCTTCGCGATTTCTCGCTCAGCAGCGAACTCATTTAGTTTAGCATATCTTCATCCGTTTGTCAAGAACTTTTTTCGATCTTTTCAATCTTTTTTCTTGACTTCCGTCCGATTTGCCGCGCCCCTTCAGAACGCTCGGCTATGATACCATCGAAAAACCAGTTTGTCAACCCCTTTTTTCATTATTTTTCACTCTTTTTTATATTTACTATTACTTGTGTTAATATCGGCACGACACCCCAAAATATAGCCGCTCCCACAGCCCAGCTCCAGATCGGCAGCCGGTACGCCAGAAAGCTTCCGCCAAATGCCAGCAGGCAGAACACACCTCCGGTGCTTCCCGTGCCATTTTTCCGTCCGACAGCTCCCAGCATACGTTCTGCCGCACACACCAGCATCGTCAAAAGCGCAAACAGTCCCAAAAGCTGCGCGACTGACAGCAGCAGCTCGAACCGCTGCATGACCGACAGCACAGACAGGCTTTTCGTCAGCGTGAGAAACGGCAGCGGCTCCTGCCGTGCCAGCTCCGGCGACAGGCAGGCCGCCGTCAGAAATGCCGGGGCTGCCGGAAGAAGCGCAGATGCTGCCGCCGTACCGGGTGAAATGCGCGGTGTTTCCTCCTCCGCCGTGACAAATGCCATGCAGACCGGCCCCAGACACAGGCAGAACGCCAGCGCGGCATCCGCCGGAACGCCCTGCGGGCGGCTCCAATCTGCCTGCACGTGCCGCAGGGACGCTGCGGCAATGACCGCATACAGTCCCGCGAGGCACAACGCAAGCACTGCACAGACACGTCCGGCTGCCAGCCGTCCCTTTTGTCCGGCCAGCGCCGCCAGCAAAAGCGGGATCGCGGGCAGGAACGGGCCAAGGTCGTCTTCAAACGCGATCTGACTGGCCGCAGCAGCGCCCGAGGCCGCAAACAGCAGCCACAAAAGCTCCGCCGCTGCCATGATCCGTCCGCCAACAGCTCCGAACGCGCGGGCAAACGCCTGCCGCATACACAGGCCGGATTGCCGCTGCATCGCCTGCTGGCAGGCGGCAAGCGCGCAGGCGAGGATACTCCCGCCCAGCACCCACAGCCAGCCGCAGCCCGGCAGCGCCATCGCCGCCGGAACGCTCAGCGCACACAGGCTCCACGCGCGCACCTGTCTCGGCGTCAGCTTATCCTGCAAGAATGATCCCTCCGTTTTCCCCCGGCAGCAGAATCGCCGGGTCGAGTGCTTCGCCGCGCAGAAGCGCGGCGTGCGCGTCCGCAAGCGTCACCGCACCGGGGTGCGCCTGCAAAAACTCCACGCAGCCGTCTGCATCCAATGCATCCATCCGCGCCAGATACAGCTTTGCCGCCGGGCGGAACTGCCGCTGCCGCACCGCTGCGGGCAGAAGAGATTGTGTGCTTTGCAGGAGAATAATATGCTCCGCCGTGTCCAGAAAGAGCGTGCCCTCCGCCCCTTCCCGCATGGCGGCAAGCGCGTCCGGGAGCGTCGTGCCGGAGCCAGATGCGCCGTTGTCGCTTTCCACGGTGATCCGCCCGTCCTCCTGCGCGATCACGAGCACCTGCGCAGGCAGGAGCTTCGCCGCGTCCGTCCCCGTGCGCGGCAGCATACAAAGGCTGACCACCGACGCGGTCGCCAGCAGCACGATACTGATTTTATTGAGCATGACCGTCCCCCTGATTTTTCAGATCCTGCGGGTGCAGCGCCGTGTCGCGCCATTTCTGCCGCACCAGAAGCGGGCGCAGCACGGCGCGTCTTGCCCGCGCGTCGGAAAACGGCGCGAGATAGGACACATCCAGACTCGTCAGCCCCGACAGGTGGATCAGCAGCGCAATGCCGCCTGCCGTCAGGGCGAACAGCCCGCCCGCTCCCGCCAGAATCGCCAGTGCGAAGCGCCAGATGCGAACGGCGTCGGACAGATCCCGGCTCGGAAGCGTAAAGCCGCAGATCCCGGCGGAGGCCGTGACGATCAGCGCGGCGGGCGAGACGAGCCGCGCATCGACCGCCGTTGTGCCCACGACGAGGCCGCCGATGATGGAAACCGCCGTGCCGATGGCCTGCGGCAGATGAAGCCCCGCCTCCTGCAAAAGCTCAAACGCGGCAAGCAGGCCCACCACCTCAAAAACCGTATCGAACGGCACCTCGCGCTTGGATTCGATGATCGCCAGCAGCAGCTTTGTCGGGATCATCTCCTGATGGTACGTCGCCATGGCGACATACAGCCCCGGCAGCAGCAGCGCGGCCAGCAGCGCCAGATACCGCAGCACGCGCAGGCAGGACGCCGAGAGATAGTCGACCGCGCGGTCCTCCGTCGATTTCATCAGAATGCCGAGATCGACCGGGGCCAGATACCCCAGCGGCAGCCCGTCGACCAGCAATCCGATCTGTCCGTTCAGAAGGCCCTGGCAGAAGGTATCCGGGCGCTCGGTGTATTGTAATAACGGAAAGGCTGTCCGGCGGGAACCGGTCACGTATTCCTCGACGCTTGCGGGCGTGAGCACCCCGTCAATGTCGATATTCTCCAGCCGCTTTTCCATGCGCCGGACAAGCTCCGGCGCGGTCAGGTCGGCGAGATAGCAGACCGTGACGGCGGTTTTCGTGCGCAGGCCGACGGTCTTCTGTGAAAAACGCAGCTGCGCCGTGCGCAGATGGCGGCGCAGGAGGCTGGTGTTGATGCGCATCGTCTCTGTAAACGCGTCCTTCGCGCCCTTGACAGTGTTTTCCGACTCCGGCGCGGAGGGGCCGCGCCGGGCGCTCGTTTTCGTTTCGAAGCAGAGCGCCGTGTCCGTGCCCGGAAAAATGACAGCGCAATATCCGTGCAGCAGCTTGTCCGCCGTCTGCGCGGGGTCTTGCGTGCGCGCGGCAACGGCGCAGTAGACTCTCGCCCGCTCCGCCTGCGTCAGAACCTCCTGGATGCTCCCCGGCGTGACCGTCTCCATCAGCGGCTTCAGCACCTGCTCGGCGATATCCCCGCCGGAGGTCAGCCCGTCCAGAAACAGCAGCCCCAGTCTCTGCCCGCCGACCGTGATCTGCCGGGTATTGAGATCCGCCGTATCCCCAAAGCACGCCTGCACGTCCTCCACGCCCCAATGCGCCATGGTTTTGCCTCCTGTTTGGATGATTCTTCTGTCATTTTTCCGCAAACGCAGAAAAGTATACCTGTTTTCCGCGTCACAGGTTTGCATATCCCGGCTGTTTGTGGTAGACTATAGCGAAAGCGATTTGAAATCACACATATATAATATGTATCTGGAGATGTACCGCCATGTATGAATTGATTACCGACAAGACGCTTGCGGAATACGAAGCGTTTGTGCAGAGCCACCCGAAGGGCCATTTTGCGCAGAGCAGTCTCTGGGCCAAACAGAAGCCCATGTGGACATGGGACGCCGTCGCCGTGCGCGGCGAGGACGGGAAAATCAAAGGCTCTCTGGCCCTCATGACCCGCAAGGTTCCCGGCATCGGCCGGACGCTGATGTACGGCTGCCGCGGCCCGGTCTGCGATCTGGACGACCGCGAGACGTTTGCCCAGCTGCTGGAGGGCGCGAAGGCGCTGGCGAAAAAATATAAATCATATGTTATCAAGCTCGACCCGGACGTGCCGTCGAGCAACACGGCATTCGCCGCGCTCATGCAGTCGTTCGGCTTCCGGTGCAAGGAGGGCGGGAAGAATTTTGAGGCCATCCAGCCGCGCTATGTCTTCCGTCTGAACGTCGAGGGCAAAACGGAAGATGAGCTTATGGCGTCCTTCCACCAGAAATGGCGCTATAATATTCGCCTGGCCGAGCGCAAGGGCGTAAGCGTGAAGATCTGCGGCAAGGAAATGGTCCCGGCGTTCGCCGATCTCATGCTGACGACCGGCGTGCGCGACGGCTTTGTCACGCGCAAGCCGGAGTATTTCGCGAATATGCTCGACAATCTCGGCGAGCACGCGCGGCTCTACATGGCCTTCGACCCCGAGGGCGCGCCCATCGCGGGCACGCTTGCCATCCACTACGGCGACAAGGTCTGGTATCTCTACGGCGCGTCCAGCAACGAGCACCGCAATCTGATGCCCAACTATTTATTGCAGTGGCGCATGATCCAGTGGGCCGTCGAGACCGGCTGCCGGGTCTACGATTTCCGCGGCGTATCCGGAAACGTCTCCGAGGATAACCCGCTCTACGGCCTGTTCCGCTTCAAGCAGGGCTTCGGCGGAGACTTCACCGAGTTCGTCGGCGAAGAGGATCTGGTGCTCTCGCCGGTCATTTACTGGGCCGTGGAGCACGGCACGTCGGTCTTCAAGGATCTTCGCAAGACCGTCTATCTCATCAAGAACCGAGACAAAAAATAACGCGGGAGGCGCAGCATGAAAGCGTATGTCGTCGACTCCGCCGCCGTGCGGAGCAATCTGCAAATTTTAAAGGACCGCGCAGGCAGCGCGGTCCTCTGGGCCGTTTTAAAGGGTGACGGCTACGGCCTCGGCCTTGTCCAGATGGCAGCGATCTGCCGGGAAGCCGGCGTCACGCACTTTGCCGTGACGGAGGTTTCCGAGGTCAGCCGCCTGCGCGCAGGCGGGTTTCAGGATTGTGACATTCTGATGCTCCGCCCGACCGCCGACGCGCAGGAGCTGACGCAGCTTCTGAATCTCGGCGCAATTCTGACCGTTTCGAGCCAGAACGACGCAGCCGTCCTGAACGGCGTGGCGGAAACGCTCGGTGTCCAGGCGCAGGTACACGTCAAGATCGATACCGGTATGGGCCGGTACGGCTTTTTGCCGGACGAGCTGGATCAGCTGCTGCCCATTTTCAAGTATATGCCCGGCCTGCACGTGACCGGCATTTATACGCATCTGCATTCCGCGTTCTGCAATCAGAAAGCGACGATTGCGCAGGCCGAGGCGTTTCAGGGCGTTCTCGACAAGCTGCACGCCGAGGGCTGCGACACCGGCATGGCGCATATGCTGAACTCCGCCGGGCTTCTCAAATACCCCGAATACGCGATGGACGGCGTGCGTGTGGGCTCGGCCATTCTGGGCCGCGTGTCCGTGCGCGGAAGCTGGGGCCTTGTCCGCGTGGGCGAGTGTCAGGCGACGATTGAAGAGCTTCGCTGGCTCCCGAAGGGCCACAGCTGCGGCTACGGCGCGGGCTGGACGGCGAAAAAGCCCACCCGCGTGGCCGTGTTCTCCGTGGGCTGGTACCACGGGTTCGGCGTGGAGATGGGAAACGATCTGTTCCGTTTCCGCGACTGCCTGCGCGGCGTTCTGCGGAATCTGAAGCAGATGGTCTTCAAAAAGCATATCTATGTAACGGTAAACGGGAAAAAGTGCCGCGTGCTTGGCCATATCGGGATGCTGCACACGTGCGTGGACGTGGCGAATCTTCCATGCGCGGTCGGCGACACTGCGGTTTTTGACATCAAGCCGCTGCTGCTCAAGGGCATCGAGGTCGTCTACCGGTGAGGAGGGGCCATGTCTGATAAAATTGCCGCCATTGCCACGGGCCGTGCCCGCACGGGCATCGGCATTCTGCGCCTGTCCGGCGACGGGTGCATTGAGGCCGCAGGGCAGGTCTTCCGGCTGAACTCCGGCAGACCGCTGACCTCCCTCCCCGACCGGAAGCTTGCGCTCGGCACGCTTTTCGACGCGCAGGGACGCCCCATCGACCACTGCATGGCGTTCATCTCCCGCGCCCCGCATTCGTACACCGGCGAGGATACCGCCGAAATTCAATGCCACGGCTCCCCCGCCGCGCTGACCGCCGGGCTTGAGGCGCTGTTCGCCGCAGGCTTCCGGCAGGCGCGGCCCGGCGAATTCACACGCCGCGCATTTCTAAACGGCCAGATGGACCTGACGCAGGCCGAGGCCGTGATCGATCTCATCGACGCCGAAACTGCCGACGCGGCGGCAAACGCCGCCGGGCAGGTCGCGGGCGCGATCCGAAAAAGGATCGACCCGATCTATGACAGCTGGGTCGACCTGTGCGCGCATTTCCATGCCGTGCTCGATTACCCCGACGAGGATATCGACCCCTTCACGCTCTCCGGCTATGAAGCGTCTCTGACGGCAAGCAGCCTGCAGCTTACCGCGCTGCTTGCCTCCTGCCATCGGGGCCGGATGGTGCAGTCCGGCATCAGGGCCGTCATTCTGGGCAGTCCAAACGCCGGAAAATCCAGTCTTCTCAACCGCCTGTCCGGCTTTGACCGCGTCATCGTCACAGACATTCCCGGCACGACGCGCGACACGGTCGAGCAGACCGTCACACTCGGGCGGCACCTTGTCCGTCTGGTTGATACCGCAGGCATCCGCGACACGCAGGATGTGATCGAAAAAATCGGCGTTGACCGCTCGATGGAAGCCGTGAAGGACTGCGACGCGGCGCTGTTCGTCGTCGACGATTCCAAGCCCCTGACGGACGAGGACCGCCGCGCGATGGACGCGGCGCTCGAAGCGCCGGAGGCGATCGCGATTCTGAACAAGCAGGATCTGCCCGGCGCGATCGAGCCGTCCGATCTGCCGTTTTCGTACATCATCCCCGTCTCCTGCAAGGACGGCACGGGCTTTGATCTGCTGGAGCAGGCGTTTGATATGCTCTTCCCGGACGATGCGCCGTGCGACGGCTCGCTTCTGACGAACGCGCGGCAGGCCGGCGCCATTCTGCGCGCGAAAAAGTCTGTCGACTCCGCCGTGCAGAGCCTGCGTGCGGGTATGACGCCCGACGCGGTGCTGGTCGATCTGGAAGCGGCCATGGATGCGCTCGGCGAGGTCACGGGCCGGACGATGCGCGAGGATATCACGAACCGCATTTTTGAGCGGTTCTGCGTTGGAAAATAAACCACAGAAATCAGGTTTTACTATGATCTATCTCGACAATTCCGCCACCACGCAGCCCTGCCCCGCCTGCGTGCGGGCCATGACAGAGGCGCTCACGGACTGCTGGGGCAATCCGTCGTCCGTCTACGCGCTCGGCATTGATGCCGCCCACCGTCTGCGGCAGGCGCGGCAGGCGGTCGCCGCCGCCCTCGGCGCAGAGCCCGACCGGGTGTTTTTCACCTCCGGCGGCACGGAGGCCGACAACTGGGCCATTCTTTCCGCCGCCGAGCGTCTCGGCAAGCGCGGCCGCCACATCATCACGACCGCCGTGGAGCACCACGCTGTCCTGCACCCCATGCAGAAGCTGGAAGCGAAGGGCTTCGAGGTCACATATTTGCAGCCTGACCACGACGGCAATATTACAGTCGAGGAACTGAAAAAGGCCCTCCGGCCCGATACCATTCTCGTCTCCGTCATGATGGTCAACAACGAGACGGGCGCGGTCATGCCGATTGCCGACATGGTCAAGGCCGTGCGCCGCGCTTCCCCGCTGGCGCTGTTCCATACCGACGCCGTGCAGGGCTTTTTGAAGGTTCCATTCCGCGCCAAAGCGCTCGGCGCGGACATGATCTCCGTCTCCGCGCACAAGATCCATGCCGCCAAAGGCACGGGCGCGCTTTATATCCGTCCCGGCCTGCCCCTCCCCGCGTTTATAAACGGCGGCGGACAGGAGAGCAATTACCGCTCCGGCACGGAAAATATGCCCGGCATCTGCGGCTTCGGCGCAGCCTGTGCCGATACGGATGCAAAGACGGACATGGAACACATGGCGCAGCTGCGCGATCTGGCCCGGGAAAAGCTGGCTCAAATTGACGGACTCGTCCTCATCGGCAGTCAGGCCGCGCCGCACATCGTCAACCTGTCCCTGCCGGGCCTCCGTTCACAGGGCATCATCAACTGCCTGCAGTCAGACGGCATCTATGTCTCGGCAGGCTCCGCCTGCTCCAAGGGCCACCGCAGCCACGTGCTTGAGGCCATGCACCTGTCCCCCGCCGTCATCGACGGCTCCATTCGCGTCTCGTTCTCCCGCGACAACACGGAAGCCGACGTCGACGCGCTCTGTCAGGCGCTCCTGCACGCAAAGCAGACGCTGAAGGGCTGAACATGACACGAATCCCCGCCCGCTTCGCTGAAAACCCCAGTGAAGCAAGCGGGGATTTATTAAGTGCTGCCCCTGTAGGGGCCGATGCCGGTCACATCCGTTCGCGACGAAGGAGCGTTACGGATGTGGGTCTGCCGCTCGCCGGTACACATCGGCCCGCGCAGGGTGCAGCAGTTATATGAGAATCTGCAGCAAATTCGTAGCATTTACGCTGCGGTATCTGTATTATTTTTTCAGCTCTTCCGCCTTGATGATCTGTGCCTTGACTGTTCCGTCCTTCATGCGCTTCAGCTGAACGCGGAATCCGGCGGCAAGCGCCCGCTCGATGGCGGCTTTCAATTTTTCGTCGATCATGCGTTCTCCTTAGAAATCAGCCTTGAAAGCGTTCCCCGCTCGTCATCTTCTACCACTTCCCATTTGCCCGGCTTGGTTTTGCCGTTGAGCGGCGCAGGGGCTGAAGCGGAATAAAGGTAGTCCTCGCCCTCATCATCTATGATGCGGAGCAGATCATATTCGACCCCCACGCATTCATAGGTTTTTCCATCCGTCAGCCCGAGAAAACCGCCGCCGAACGTCGGCCCTTTATATCTCACCTTCATTTTCTCTTCACCCCTTTCAGCTTTTCTTCAAAGTGCTTCCCATTTTGCTCAAACCAGTGAACATCATATCGGAAATTGTCTGTTTGTATTATACCGCCCATTTTCCGCCATTGCAATGGCTCTCCACCGTAGTTTTCGGAAAGGAAATTCGCGACTTTCAACTGTTTTCCGGAATCTCCATCGGCTATTTCTCGGATAGAACCAATTTCTTACTCCTTCGGGACAACTATAAGGTGACAGAGTCGTCAGCCCCTACTACGTTGTAACATTTAAAACTTTTCTTTCAGCAAAGCACTGGCGCGGGAGCGCTCAGGCTTCCCTTGGGCTCAAGGGAAGCTGGCCCGAAGGGCCTGAAGGGATTCGAACGCCGCAAATTTCGAAGCACTCTGAAATCTGCCGCAAATCCCCTCCGTCATTTTCTTCGAAAATGCCACCTCCCCTTACCATGCGGCGCACGGCAAGGGGAGGCTTTTGCAAAGAAACCCGCCCTCCGCTGTTTTGGCGGCGAAAGGCGGGTCTTATCGTTTCCTATGGTGTATCTGAAAACTCATGATGTGACCGGCAGCGAGAGATTTTTGCGTTGCGCAAGACATTTTTTCGCAGGAATACTGACGTATTTCAAGGAAAAATGACGCGGCGCACCGCAAAAAGGCCCGCTGTCCGGGTGCGTTGGGAGTTTTCAGATACGCCCTAGTTCTTCAGACTCTGCATCGGGGCCGGAATCCTCCCGCCGCGGGCGATAAAGTCCGCAGAGGACTCCGGATGCACCGGCATGATAGGCGCTGCGCCGAGCAGGCCGCCGAAGGAGACTTCATCGCCGACCGTCTTGCCCGGAGCCGGGATGAGGCGCACGGCGGTCGTCTTGGAATTGACCATACCGACGGCGGCCTCGTCCGCGATGATGGCGGAGATCGTCTCCGCGCTCGTGTCGCCGGGGACGGCGATCATATCAAGGCCCACCGAGCACACGCACGTCATGGCTTCGAGCTTATCCAGCGTCAGAACGCCGCTTCGCGCGGCGGCGATCATGCCCTCGTCCTCGGACACCGGGATAAACGCGCCGGACAGTCCGCCGACAGAGCTGGACGCCATCAGCCCGCCCTTCTTGACCGCGTCATTGAGAAGCGCCAGTGCCGCCGTCGTTCCATGCGTCCCGCAGGTTTCAAGGCCCATTTCCTCCAGAATGCGCGCCACGCTGTCGCCCACGGCGGGTGTCGGGGCGAGGGACAGGTCGACCACGCCGAACGGCACGCCCAGCCGCCGGGACGCTTCCCGCGCCACCAGCTGGCCCATACGCGTGATGCGGAAGGCCGTTTTCTTGACGCACTCGGCCACCTCGTCAAAGGGCCGGCTCTTGACGCTCTGCAGCGCGTGGTACACCACGCCCGGCCCGGATACGCCGACGCTCACGACCGCGTCGGCCTCGCCCACGCCGTGGAACGCACCCGCCATGAACGGGTTGTCCTCGACCGCGTTGCAGAACACGACGAGCTTCGCGCAGCCAAGTCCATCGCGTTCCTTTGTCAGCTCGGCCGTCTTTTTGATCGCCTGCCCCATAAGGCGCACAGCGTCCATGTTGATGCCCGCCTTTGTCGAGGCGACGTTGACGCTGGAGCAGACCAGCTCCGTCTCGGCCAGCGCCTGCGGGATGGCGGCGATCAGCCGCCGGTCGCCGGAGGCCATGCCCTTCTGCACGAGCGCGGAAAAGCCGCCGATGAAATCCACGCCGCAGGTCTTTGCGGCGCTGTCCATCGCCTTGGCAAACGGAACAAAATTCTCCGTCTCGCACGCGCTTGCGACCAGCGCGATGGGCGTGACGGAAATGCGCTTGTTGACGATGGGAATGCCAAGCTCCCGTTCGATCTGGCAGCCTGTCGCAACCAGATGCTCGGCCTGCCGGCAGATCTTGTCGTGAACTTTCCGGGCGCAGGCCTCCGGATTCGGGTCGGCGCAGTCCAGAAGCGAAATGCCCATGGTGATGGTGCGGATGTCCAGATGCTGATGGTCGATCATATCGACCGTGGACATGATATCGGAATGGTTCAGCATGATCTGTCCCCTCCGTCAGATGGTGTGCATGGCAGTGAAAATATCCTGCCGCTGGATGCGGATGGACAGGCCCATCTGTTCGCCCTTTTCTGTGACGCGGGCCTGTACCGTGTCAAACTCCGGCGCGCCTGCCGTCCATTCGACGAGCATGATCATGGTAAACGTGCGCTGCATGATGGTCTGGCTGATCTCCACGACGCTGATGTGGAGTTCTGCCAGCAGCGTGCAGACCTCGGCGATGATGCCGACCCGGTCGGGGCCGACGACGGTGATAATGGCTTTCATGTGTCGTTCCTCCTGTGCGCGGATATGGAAAAGGGGCCGTGCGGCCCCCTTTTTATTTTTAGAATTTCGTATGCTCGGCCAGCCAGTTCTTCAGTTCGCTGATGGGAACGCGGACCTGCTCCATAGAGTCGCGTTCGCGGATGGTAACAGCGTTGTCCGCCGGGGTCTTGTCGTCGCCGACGGTCGCAAAATCGACCGTGATGCAGTACGGCGTGCCGATCTCGTCCTCGCGGCGATAGCGCTTGCCGATGGAGCCGGTGTCGTCATAGTCGAGCATAAAGTCGCCGCACAGATCCTGATAGATTTTTCTTGCAGGCTCGGCCAATTTCTTGCTCAGCGGCAGGATCGCAGCCTTGTACGGAGCCAGCGCCGGATGCAGGTGCAGAACCACGCGCACGTCGTTCTTCGCCTCGTCGATGACCTCCTCGTCATACGCTTCGCACAGGAACGCCAGCGCCACGCGGTCGCAGCCGAGCGACGGCTCGATGACGTAGGGGATATAGTGCTCGTTCGCTTCCTGATCGAAATAGGTCAGATCCTTGCCGGAAGCCTCCTGATGGCGCTTGAGGTCATAATCGGTGCGGTCGGCAATGCCCCAGAGCTCGCCCCAGTCGGTGAACGGGAACGCATACTCAATATCGGTCGTGGCTCTGGAATAGAAGGCCAGCTCCGCCGGCTCATGGTCGCGCAGGCGCAGGTTCTCCTCGCGGATGCCGAGGCTCTTGAGCCAGTTCACGCAGTAGTCCTTCCAGTATGCGAACCATTCGAGGTCCGTGCCGGGCTTGCAGAAGAATTCGCATTCCATCTGCTCAAACTCGCGGGTACGGAAGGTGAAGTTGCCCGGGGTAATCTCGTTGCGGAACGCCTTGCCGACCTGGCAGACGCCGAAGGGCAGCTTGCGGCGGGTAGTGCGCTGGATGTTCGCGAAGTTCACGAAGATGCCCTGCGCCGTCTCCGGCCGCAGATAGCAGGTCGAGGAGGAATCCTCGGTCACGCCGATGGCGGTCTTGAACATCAGGTTAAACTTGCGGATGGGGGTAAAGTCGTGCTTGCCGCAGACGGGGCAGACAATATCCTCATGCTCGGCAATGAACTTGTCCATCTCGTCGAAGCTCATCGCGTCGACGTTGACCTCGTGATGCTCTTCGCCGATGAGCTTGTCAGCGCGGTGGCGGGCCTTGCACGCCTTGCAGTCGAGCAGCGGGTCGGAGAAGCTGGACACATGGCCGGTCGTGATCCACGTCTGCGGATTCATGATAATGGCCGCATCGAGACCGACGTTGTACGGGCTTTCCTGCACGAATTTCTTGAGCCACGCCTTTTTGACGTTGTTCTTGAATTCAACGCCGAGAGGGCCGTAGTCCCAGCTGTTGGCCAGGCCGCCGTAAATTTCGGAGCCTGCAAAGACAAAGCCGCGGTTTTTGCACAGGGCAATGATCTTGTCCATGGACTTTTCGCTGTTTTTCATCATACTTCTCGTCCTCCTGACGTATATGATCAAGTTTATCCTATTATTATAATGAAAAAGCCCGCAAAGTCAACCGCGCGGCAGAAATTTGAAAGACCAGTTTTGTTTTTCCCGAAAATGTGGTATAATGCAGGAAGCAATTCGGAAAGGACATATCCATCTTGAAAGCAATCGGAAGAGTGATCTTATCGGCGATCCTTCTGGTCCTGACGGGCCTGATGATCGCGTTTGCAAAGGCCGCGCCCAGTGTGGTCTTTTCGTTCTATCCCGCCCTCTCCAGAAGCATCCTGTCGGCCATCTCGTCGGTATCCGGGCTGGTGCCCATCGCGCTGTGGGAGGTGCTGGCAGTCCTGTTGGCGCTGTGGTTTTTCTATACGCTCATCCGCGTGTTCACGGGACGCCGGAGCCTGCTTCGCTGGCTGTCCGGCGTTCTGCTGGGGCTCAGCACAGGCGTGTTCCTGTTCGTTGCCATCTGGGGCCTCGGGCACTTCGGCCCGTCGGTCGATCAGACGCTTGGCCTTGACGTGCGCGAATATTCCAAGCAGGAGCTGATCGCCGCAACGGCCTATTATGCCGCGCAGGCAAACGAATACGCCGAAAAGGTCGAACGGGACGCGGAAAATCTGACCGTCTACCCGGCGTTTTCCGAGCTTGCAAAGCAGGCCCCCGGCGGCTACGCGGCGCTTGCGCAGCAGTATGATCCGTTCACGGACGGACTCGGGCCAGTAAAGCCGTTGGCTTCGTGGCGGCTGTTCAGCCAGACCGGCACGACGGGCATCTTTATCTGCTTCACGGCGGAGGCCTGCGTCAACCCGGATACGTATACCGCGTGGATCCCCTTTACCATGTGCCACGAGCTTGCCCACCGGCAGGCCGTCACAGCCGAGGACGACGCGAACTTCTGCGCCTATCTGGCCTGCATGGCCTCGGAAGACGACGATTTTCGCTACTCCGGCGCGTTCGGCGCGTATATCTACTGCCACAACGCCCTGTCGAAGATTGACAAGACCGCCGCCAGCCAGATCTGGAGCACCCTGTCAGACGGTGTCCTCGCCGACATCCGCGCGGCAAACGCGCACTACGAGCAGTATGAGGGCAAGGTGCAGGACGCAGCGCAGAAGGTCAACGACACCTATCTGAAGGCCTTCTCTGAGGAATCCGGCGTCCAGAGCTACGGCGAAGCCGCCGATCTGCTGATCGCGTGGTACCTGAAAAATAATGCTTGACAAACGCAGCGGGATCGAGTATAATAACCCCGCTGATGGACAGTTAGCTCAGCTGGTATGAGCACATGCTTGACGTGCATGGGGTCACAGGTTCGAGTCCTGTACTGTCCACCATAAAAAGCTCCGAAATCAGTTGATTTCGGAGCTTTTTCTTGCACTTTTCTGGCTAAAAAGTTCAACCATATTTTTGAAGTCACGTTTTGACCCAAACCGTGACCCAAACCGCGATGTACGTCGATGTACAAAACAGTACGAAATAGCACGAAAAGACCATTCCGCAGCGCATAAGACGTACATAAAATCAGTATTTTTCACGAGAAAAGGGGCGCGCTGCCGTTTTGGCAGCGCGCCCGCTATGCTTTGCGTCACACCACTTCCCGGCCGATCATTTGACCGATGGTGTCCGCAGCCTGCACGCGCATGCTGGGCGTGGAGTGGACGTAGGTGCTGAGCGTGAACCCCGCACTGTAATGTCCGAGCATTTCGGAGAGTGTCCGCACGTCAACGCCGTTTTTGAGTGCCAAGGTCGCGAATGTGTGTCTCATGTCATGAAATCTCACATGTTCTGCGCCGATGGCTTCCAGAATCCGGTCATGCATGGCGCGGAAGGATGCCGGGTCGAGCATTTCTCCGGTTTTCGGGGACGGGAACATATAGGGATTATCCGGGTGCTTTTCGTGTTCTTCCACCAGAATCTGCACGGTGCTCTCCGGAAGTGTCAGCAGCCGCAGGGAGTTTTTCGTTTTTGGCTGGCTGACAACAAGCTGATGGTCGATGCGGCAGACGCTTTTGGTAACGGAAAGTGTTCGGTCCTTCACGTTCAGATCTTTCCAGAGCAGGGCCAGCAGTTCTCCCCGGCGCAGCCCGCTGGTCAGCTCCAGATAGAGCGGTGCAAACACGCCGCGCTGCTTCGCTTCGTGCAGATATGGCCCGATCAGTTCTTCCGGCAGCACTTTCATTTCTTTTCGCACCGTTTTCGGGGCTTTGCAGTTTGCTGCTGGATTGCTCAGAATGAGCTTTTCTGCGACGGCCTGATCGAGACTTTTCCGCAGGATCCCGAGGATACCCTGCACAATGCGTGGGCTGAGCGTCGTTTCTTTCAGCGGAATGTGGCTGTAGTAGTGATTTCTGCCGTGCTCGCTCATCTCGTTGATCGCGCGCTGAATTTGAATGGTGCTCAGCTTTTCCAGCGGGCAGTCACCCAGCGCGGGAAAGAGATGGTTTTCCATGCAGTTGCGGTAGAACTGCTTCGTATTCGGGCGAATTTGCGGCTTGATAAACACCTCGTACCACAACGTCACCCATGTCTGAACGGTGTACTGCCCCGTGCGGGTCGGGTCAAGCTTCTGGCTTTCTTCGATCGCTGTTTTCAGCTTTTCTTTGACTTCTGCCTGCGTTTTCCCGAGAACATTTTTTGTGATGACCTTTCCGCCCTTGTCATACCCGGCGGTATATCGGCCCTCCCAGCGTCCGTCCTTCCGTTTGCGGATGCTGCCTTCGCCGTTGGCTCGCTTTTTGCTCATGTAAATTCCTCCTTTTCCGGTAGCTCACACAACTACCACAAACACAGTGAAATAGCGAGTACTTTTTGCGCTCAGGCACATTTTTGTTCTGTGGACTGCCGGTCCAGCCAGCCGAGGAAGTTTTCCCGTGAGACAACGATGCGTCTGCCGATCTGGAACGCCGGGAAATCTGCACTGTGGGCGAGCTTGTACGCTCCGGCTCTGGAAATGCCAAGGACGGCAGCAACATCTGTCATGTTCATCATCAGGGGCAATTCTTCCAGCGAGTGATATTGTTTCTGGTTCATATGGCTTCCTTTCCCCCATTCAGGGAATCAAAATTTGTTTTTGAATGGCCGAGAAGAATTGTCCAATCAGAAATCTATGTACTTGCAAAATTGCAGCAAGAGAGTTAACATCCGACAAACCGTTTGAGGAGGGTCGCCGATGGTAACTGCCTGTTTGTCCATGATGCTTCACTTGCTGCTTTTGCTGATTCGTATTGCGATAAAACTGAGATTGTCCATTCCGCTGGTGTACCTGGTGCTGATGCTCACAGCGTTTCAGCCGTGGTATCGTGTGCACGCGACACTGGCGGATGGAATAATTCTGGTGATGCTGGGCTGCGTGATGCTGTCATGGATCATCTCCTTCGTTCGATTTGTAAGGCGAGGGCTGGCTTGATGCCAGCCCTCGTTTTTTGCGCCGCATGGTGGGCGGACGTGGCGTTTGTGTGGCGCAAACCTGCACGGATGCGCAGTCGGTCCGCAAAACCGCACACGTCGGCACAACGTGCCCCACGCCGCGGAGCAAACGGCTGCGCCGATGAACGATTCGTAGTTCAACCGTCAACTTTCCGCCCGGAGGCGGCATTGGGGTCAGGGTTCTCCCTGCAAGCTGCGTTTTGGTGCCAAAACGCGATGCTTGCGCTTTTCTTGCACGGCAAGAAAAGCCTAAAACGCAGCCTGATTCTCATTCCGCTTAGAAGAATTTTTTGCTTTTCATTTTGCACAAGCCATAAAATCCAAAATTTCTGCGTTTCGGATTTCGCAGTCGCTACATTAGTCGCTATGCCAGTTCGAAATTTGATTTTTTGCCTTTTGTAGTCGCTACAATAGTCGCTACGGCAGC
>ERZ839767.3787-NODE-3787-length-16539-cov-13.391531_pt1 | contig 16539 bp, 7 predicted proteins | sample MGYA00519879_ERZ839767 | MGnify/ENA primary metagenome ERZ839767 (study PRJEB31850, sample SAMEA3708852) | human gut metagenome | biome: human gut; feature: human-associated habitat; material: faeces | place: China | collected 2014 ...
CCCGTCTCAATGCATTAAAAAACCTGCAGAGCTTGCTGCTGCAGGCGGCGCCCTGCTCCTGCGGCGGAGCATACCCAGTGGCTGCAAAGCGATCCGGAGGCGCTGGCGTTGATATGATTTTTGTAACGGATTCATGAATAATAAGCCCCGGCGCTTGAAAATTTTTTTGCGGCGTGCTAAACTGCTTGCAATGATGTAATATGGGTCAGTATGTTCCTCAATAAAATATATCCCTGAAATATGTTCCTGAAAAGGAGTGGACCGGATGCCGAAATTCAGCGTAAAAAAACCTCTCACCGTATTTGTGGCGGTACTGGCTATACTGGTGTTGGGCGTGGTAGCCTATCTAAAGATGACACCGGATCTGCTGCCCAACATGGACTTCCCCTATGTGGTCATTGTGACCACCGACATGGGGGCCAGCCCGGAGACAGTGGAGGCGGACGTAACAAAGCCTCTGGAGCAATCCATGGCTACGCTGAATGAGATCAAACACATCACCTCCTCCAGCCAGAACAGTATGTCCATGGTGGTGCTGGAGTTTGAGCAGGGGGTGAACATGGATTCCACCGGCGTGGACATCCAGCAGAAGATCGCCGCTCTCCAGGGCAGCTGGGATGATTCCGTGGGTACGCCCTATGTGCTGAAAATCAACCCTGCCATGCTGCCGGTGGAGATTGCCGCCGTGTCCCGGGAGGGCATGGACGTTGCGGAGCTGTCGGAATTCGTGGAGAAGACCTTGGCCGGCAAGCTGGAGGGTATCACAGGGGTGGCCAGTGTGTCTGTCGGCGGCGTATTGCAGCGGCAGATGAATGTGATCCTCAGCCAGGAGAAGCTGGATGCCCTGTCTGCGAAGCTGGCCGCTGCGGTGAATGGACAGCTGGACGCCGCCCAGGCCCAGCTGGAGCAGACTCGCAGCCAGCTGCTGGAGGCCAAGTCCGCCATCCGCACGGCGGAGGAAAACGCTGTGACCCAGGCGGCTACCCGGGCACTGGAGTCCCTGCGGGACAGCCTTCGTCAGATGGATGCCCGAAAAACACAGCTGCAGGAAAAGCTGAACGAACTGCAGGCCGTCCTGAAGCGTAAGGCGGAATTGGACGCAAAAAAGGCGGTCTATGACGCCCGCATCGCCGCCGTCGAGAATGACCCGCTTTTGACTCAGGAGCAGAAAGAAGAACAGATTGCCGCCATCAAGGCCGAGAGTGGCTATATCCGTCTGGAGTCAGATCTGGCGGAGCTGGATCTGCGCCTGGCCGCTCTGGGCGCCGATTGGGACCGGCTGCAGGAGGAGATCGAAAAGACCGCCCAGCAGCTGCGGGACCTGCAGGAGGAGATCCGGCGCTTTAAGGAGGATAACGGCGCCGTGGCGGATCTGGTGGAGAAAATCACCTCCGGCGTCATGACCGTGGCCGACGGCGCCCAGCAGATCGTCTCCGGAAATGTACAGATCGACACCGCCCTGACCCAGGTGGAATCAGGCCTTGCAACATTGGAGCAGAGCCGCTCCTCCGCCCTGGAGCAGACGAACCTGGATGGCGTCCTGCAGCTGAGCACCATCAGTGCGCTGCTGGCGGCGCAGAATTTCTCTATGCCGGCGGGCTATGTGGAGCAGGACGGCGTGCAGTACATGGTCTCCGTGGGAGATAGTATTTCTACCCGGGAGGAGCTGCAGCAGCTGGTGCTGTTCGACCTGGGCATGGAGGGCGTGGAGCCTATTCGGCTGGAGGACGTGGCGGAGGTTTTCGTCACGGATAACTCCGGAGAGATCTACGCCAAGCTCAATGGGGAAAACGGCGTCATCGTGATGTTCAATAAGCAGTCCACCTACGCCACGGCGGAGGTGTCGGAGAATATTGCCGCCCGGTTCCAGGAGCTGAAGCAGGAGTATAACGGCCTGGAGTTCACGCCCCTTATGGACCAGGGGGACTATATCCGCATCATCATTGACTCTATCTTATCCAGCCTGGCCTGGGGTGCGCTGTTTGCCATACTGATCCTGTACCTGTTCTTAAAGGACCTGCGCCCCACGGTCATCACCCTGGTGTCTATCCCCATCAGCGTTATTTTCGCGGTGGTGCTTATGTATTTCTGCGGCGTGACCATTAACATGATTTCCCTGTCGGGCCTGGCCGTGGCGGTGGGCATGCTGGTGGATAACTCCGTGGTGGTCATTGAGAATATTTATCGCCTGCGCGCCAAGGGGGCCAACGTCCGCCAGGCGGCGGTGGCCGGCGCAGGTCAGGTGCTGGGGGCCATCACCTCCTCCACCCTGACCACCGTGTGTGTGTTCCTGCCCATCGTGTTCGTGGAGGGCATCACCAAGCAGCTGTTTACGGATCTGGCCCTGACCATGACCTTTTCGCTTTTGGCCAGCCTTATTATCGCATTGACCCTGGTGCCGGCCATGGCGGCAGGGATGCTGAAAAAGAATAAGCCCATCAAGCCCGGCCTGCTGGATAAGATCTATCCCGGTTACCGCAGGGCTGTGTCATGGTCCCTGGGGCACAAGGCTGTGGTGCTGGGGGTGGCGGTGGTGCTGCTGGTGGGCTCTGCGCTGCTGACGCTGCAGCGGGGCTTCGTGTTCATGCCGAAGGTCGACCTGAATACCGTCAGCGTTACTATTACCATGCCCGATGGATGCAGCTATGAAAAGGCGGCGGAGCTGGCGGACGAGGTGGCCCGCCGGGCTATGACCGTTGAAAATGTACAGACCGTGGGGGCGGCCATGTCCGCAGACTCCAGCATGCCCGTGACAAGCATGGACGGCAGCTCCGGCGCATACGATGTCACCGCTTATGTCATCGTTCCCGAGGGGGAGAGCGGCGATGCCGCCGGCAGGCGGATCATGGAGCTGTGCCAGGATATGGAGTGCAAGGTGACCTATGCCGGCGCAGCGGACAGCATGACCCAGATGATGACCGGCAGCGGCATTTCCCTGCGGGTCTACGGCGAGAAGATGGAGGATCTGCAGGCGGCAGCCAAAACCGTGGGGGAGGCTATCGGCTCCGTGGAGGGCGTGCAGGCAGTTTCCGATGGCCTGACCGATGCGGTGCCCGCCGTCCACCTGACGGTGGACCGGGCTAAGGCCATGAAGCACGGTATGACCGTGGCGCAGGTATATATGCAGGTGGCATCGGCTCTGTCCACTGCCACCAGCGGATCGGATATGACCCTGGACAGCCAGGACATGGGCGTGACTATCGCCCTGCCGGAGGAGCGAACGGTGGACCTGAAGCACCTGCTGGACCTGGAGATAACCCCCGGGTCCTCCGTGAGCGGCATCATGGGCGGCTCTATGGACAGCTCCATGACAAGCGGTGCTGTGGGCAGCTCGGCATCCACATTGGGGAGTGTATCCACCGGCAGCTCCGGCGAGAGCTTTCGGCTGGGAGAGGTAGCCACCATGGAACGCACTGTAAGCCTCAGCACCATCGACCGCCAGGAGCAGCGCCGCTGCATCAATGTGACGGCTCAGGTGGACGAGGATCATAATGTGACCAAGGTGTCTGCTGAGGCCATCCGGGCGGTGGAGGGGCTCACCCTGCCTGACGGAGTGACCGCGGAATTCAGCGGTGAAAACGAGACCATTATGGACGCCATGCAGCAGCTGCTGCTGATGCTGGCGCTGGGAATCCTGCTGGTGTACCTGGTGATGGTGGCCCAGTTCCAGTCTCTGAAGTCGCCGTTTATCGTCATGTTCACCATCCCCCTGGCCTTCACCGGCGGCTTTATCATCCTGCTGGTGAGCGGGGTGGAGCTGAGTGTGGTGTCTCTCATTGGCTTTGTGATGCTGGTGGGTGTCATCGTCAACAACGGCATCGTGCTGGTGGACTATATCAACCAGCTGCGCCTGGAGGGCATGGGCCGGCGGGAGGCCATCATGGAGGCCGGTGTCACCCGCCTGCGGCCCATCCTCATGACGTCCACCACGACGATTTTGGGCCTGCTGGTCATGGCCTTCGGCGGCGACGCGGGCACGGCACTGATGCAGCCCATGGCCCTGGTGTGCATCGGCGGCTTGGTGTATGCCACCCTTATGACCCTGCTGGTGGTGCCCTGCATGTACGACATTATTAGCCGCAAGGAGCTGCGTAAGGTCACCGAGAGCGACCTGACCTATAGTGAGGGTGCCAATGCCGAGGCCGCAGAAGCTGTGGAGGCTTTGGCGCCGAAAACCGGGGAGCTCTCCGCCCCCACAGACGAAGTCAAGATGCCATAATTAAATTGTGCATTATATATTATAATAGGAGGCCCCTGCACGGCAGAAATAGCCGCGCAGGGGCCTCCTTTAATCCTGGGGGACCGATCATACCTCTACCAATAAAGCCTGTCATTGCGAACCGGAGCGCACACCGGTGCGGCAACTCGTAATATCTCTGCATCGCAATTTAAGTAACGTATCCGTAGGGGTCGGCGTCCTCAATGGCCCGCTTGCTCCCCAAAACAAAAAATCCGGGCCAAAGCCCGGAAAAGCGCAAAAACCTATTGACAAGCAAGCCCTTGACCTGCTATAATGAATCGATTATGTTCGGATAGTGGGGGCATGTCCCCTTTTATCATCTGTTCATAGGATACCATCTGTCGGCGAAAAAAACAAACGGGTGGCCCATAAAAGAAGCAACAAGCCCGTGCGTGTCACAAGCGATCCGGCGCGCACCCCGCAAAAGCCCTGAAAACAGTAAGCAAATTAAGTTGAGATAAAAGCAAGAAAGGCGTGAGTATTGAAGATGGCCAAGGATAAGTATTACGGCAAAACCCTGCGTAAGAATTTTGCCAGGCACGAAGAGGTCATGGCGATGCCCAACCTGCTGGAGATCCAGAAGAAGAGCTATCAGTGGTTCCTGGATACCGGTCTGCGGGAGGTATTTGCGGATGTGGCCTCCATCAGCGACTATGCCGGCAACCTGGAGCTGAGCTTCATCGACTTCAGCATGAATGAGCAGCCCAAGTACGATGTAGAGGAGTGCAAGGCCCGGGATGCCACCTATGCGGCTCCCATGAAGGTGAGTGTGCGCCTGCACAATAAGGAGACGGGCGAAATCAAGGAGCAGGAGATATTCATGGGGGACTTCCCCCTGATGACCCACTCCGGAACCTTCGTCATCAATGGCGCCGAGCGTGTGGTGGTCAGCCAGATCGTCCGCTCTCCCGGCATCTACTACGGCAAGGAAACGGACCTGAAGACCGACCTGCCCCTGCTGACGTCTACGGTCATCCCCTATCGGGGTGCCTGGCTGGAGTATGAGACCGACACCAGCGAGGTGTTCTGGGTTCGTATTGATAAAAACCGCAAGCTGCCCATCACCTGCCTGATCCGCGCCCTGGGGCTCAAGACAGATGCCGAGATTCTCGACCGCTTCGGCGATGACCAGCGCATTGTGGCCACACTGGAAAAGGATGGATGCAAGTCCTATGAGGAGGCCATGCTGGAAATCTACCGCAAGCTGCGTCCCGGCGAGCCCCCCACGCTGGATTCCGCTGAGACTCTGCTGAACAATCTGTTCTTCGATCCCCGGCGCTATGACCTGAGCATCGTGGGTCGCTATAAGTTCAATAAGAAGCTGACCCTTTGGTCCATTGCCCGGGATCGCAAGCTGGCTCTGCCTGTGGCTGACCCCACCACCGGAGAGATCCTCTTTGATGAGGGCCACGTCCTCACCGGCAAGGAGTGCCGGGAGCTGGATGCCATCGGCGTGGGCGAGGTGTCCGTTCTGGCCGATGACGGCGCCACCGTCCGCATCTTTACCAACCGCATGTGCGACATGAGCCGCTATGTGGACTTTGATCCCAAGGCTGCCTGCGGTATCAAGGAGCGGGTGCGCTTTGACGTGCTGCAGGAGCTGCTGGGCCAGTACCAGGGCCAGGAGCTCATCGATCAGTGCCGCCAAAACGCCGATCAGCTGGTGCCCAAGCACATCATCGTGGACGATATTCTCGCCTCCATCAACTATATGAACGCCCTGGCTCACGGCCTGGTCACCAAGGACGATATCGACCATTTGGGCAACCGCCGCCTGCGCTGCGTGGGCGAGCTGCTGCAAAACCAGTTCCGCATCGGCTTTAGCCGTATGGAGCGTGTCATTCGGGAGCGCATGACCATTCAGGACCTGGATGTGGTCACCCCCCAAAGCCTTATCAACATCCGGCCTGTTACCGCGGCCATCAAGGAGTTCTTCGGCTCCAGCCCCCTGAGCCAGTTTATGGATCAGACCAACCCCCTGGCGGAGCTGACCCACAAGAGGCGTCTGTCCGCCCTGGGCCCCGGCGGCCTGAGCCGTGAGCGCGCCAACATGGAGGTGCGTGACGTTCACTACTCCCATTATGGCCGCATGTGCCCCATTGAGACTCCCGAAGGTCCCAACATCGGCCTGATCTCTTACCTGGCCACCTACGCCCGGGTCAATGAGTACGGCTTTATCGAGGCCCCCTTCCGCATGGTGGACCACGAGACCGGCAAGGTCACAGATGAAATTCACTACATGACCGCCGACGTGGAGGATCAGTATGTGGTCTGTCAGGCCGCCGAGCCGGTAGACGAGGAGGGCCGTCTCACTGCCAAGCGCATTACCTGCCGCCATAGAGATGAAATCATCCAGGTGGAGCCCCAGTTTGTGGACTATATGGATATCTCTCCCCGTATGATGGTGTCCATCGCCACCGCCATGATCCCCTTCCTCCCCAACGACGACGCCAACCGCGCGCTGATGGGCGCCAACATGCAGCGCCAGGCCGTGCCTCTGCTGAAGCCTCACGCCCCCATCGTGGGCACCGGCATGGAGCATAAGATCTGCCTGGATTCCGAGGTGGCCGTCCTGGCCGAGGGCGACGGTGTTGTTACCAAGGTGGATGCCAGAGCCATCTCTGTCAAGTACGACAGCGGCGAAACCAAGGAGTATAAGCTCATCAAGTTCCTCCGCTCCAACCACGGCACCTGCATCAACCAGACCCCCATTGTCTCCGTAGGCGAGCGGGTCCACGGCGGTGACGACCCCACGGTTCTGGCAGATGGCCCCGCCACCGAGCAGGGCGAAATTGCCCTGGGCCAGAACATTCTGGTGGGCTTTATGACCTGGGAGGGCTATAACTACGAGGACGCCGTGCTGCTCAACGAGCGCCTGGTGAAGGAGGATCTGTATACCTCCATCCATATCGAAGAATACGAAATCGATGCCCGTGACACCAAGCTGGGGCCCGAGGAGATCACCCGGGATATCCCCAATGTGGGCGAGGATGCGCTGAAGGATTTGGACGAGCGCGGCATCATCCGCGTGGGCGCCGAGGTTCACGCCGGCGACATCCTGGTGGGCAAGGTCACTCCCAAGGGCGAGACCGACCTCACCGCCGAGGAGCGTCTTCTGCGGGCCATCTTCGGCGAAAAGGCCCGGGAGGTCCGAGACACCTCCTTGAAGGTGCCCCACGGCGAAAGCGGTATTATCGTGGACGCCAAGGTGTTCACCCGTGAAAACGGCGATGAGCTGAGCCCCGGTGTCAACGAGGTGGTTCGGGTGTATATAGCGCAGCGCCGCAAGATCCAGGTGGGCGATAAGATGGCCGGCCGTCATGGCAACAAGGGCGTTGTCTCCCGGGTCCTGCCCCAGGAGGATATGCCCTTCCTGCCCGATGGCACCCCCCTGGACATCGTGCTGAATCCCCTGGGCGTTCCCTCCCGTATGAACATCGGCCAAGTGCTGGAGGTTCATCTGGGCTACGCTGCCAAGACTCTGGGCTGGAAGGTGGCCACTCCTATTTTCGATGGTGCCACCGATAAGGACATCGCTGCCGCATTGGATCAGGCGGGCCTGGATCCTGAGGGCAAGAGCTGGCTCTATGACGGCCGCACCGGTGAACGCTTTGACAATAAGGTCACCGTGGGCTATGTGTACTTCCTGAAGCTGCACCATCTGGTGGATGACAAGATCCACGCCCGCTCCACCGGCCCCTACTCCCTGGTCACCCAGCAGCCGCTGGGCGGCAAGGCCCAGTTCGGCGGCCAGCGCTTCGGCGAGATGGAGGTTTGGGCCCTGGAGGCTTACGGCGCCAGCTATACTCTGCAGGAGATCCTCACTGTGAAGTCCGATGATGTCACCGGTCGTGTGCGCACCTATGAGGCCATTGTCAAGGGCCACAATGTTCCTACCCCCGGTGTGCCGGAGTCCTTCAAGGTACTGGTGAAGGAGCTGCAATCCCTGTGCCTGGATATCCAGGTGTTGGACGAGAACGGCAACGAGATTGAGCTGAAGGAGGACGAGGACGCCCTGGATACCTTCAACCTGGCCCGCATGGACGCTGACGATGACCGCCAAATGCGCTATGCCGATGAGGATGAGCTGGCCGATGCCGGCTACGGTGAGGTCGACGACGAGGAAGTAGACGCCTCCTTTGACAGCGCCGACGAAGAAGATGAGTATTAAGGAAGGGAGAAGCTATTACAATGAGTTACGCAACATTTGATGCAATCAAAATCGGTATCGCTTCTCCGGAAATGATCCGAGAGTGGTCCTTTGGCGAGGTAAAGAAGCCTGAGACCATCAACTACCGCACCCTCAAGCCTGAGCGGGACGGACTGTTCTGTGAGAAGATCTTCGGGCCCACCAAGGATTGGGAGTGCCACTGCGGTAAGTATAAGAAGATCCGCTTCAAGGGCAAGATCTGCGACCGCTGCGGCGTGGAGGTCACCCGCGCCAAGGTGCGCCGGGAGCGCATGGGCCACATTGAGCTGGCCACCCCCGTCAGCCACATTTGGTATTTCAAGGGCATCCCCTCCCGCATGGGCCTGCTGCTGGATATCAGCCCCCGGATTTTGGAGAAGGTCCTGTATTTCGCAGCCTATATCGTCACCGATCCCGGCGAGACCCCTCTGGTGCGCAATCAGATTCTTTCCGAGAAGGAATACCGGGATATGCGCGAAAAGTACGAGGACGATTTCGACGCCGGCATGGGCGCTGAGGCCGTGAAGAAGCTGCTGCAGCAGGTGGACCTGGAGGCATTGAGCCAGGAGCTCCATGCGGAGCTGCGGACCGTTTCCGGCCAGAAAAAGGCGAGAGTCGTCAAGCGCCTGGAGGTAGTGGACGCCTTCCGCCTCTCCGGCAATAAGCCCGAGTGGATGATCATCGACGTGCTGCCGGTGATTCCCCCGGAGCTGCGCCCCATGGTGCAGCTGGACGGCGGACGCTTCGCCACCTCCGACCTCAATGATCTGTATCGCCGGGTCATCAACCGCAATAACCGCTTAAAGCGTCTTATGGAGCTGAAGGCCCCGGACATCATCGTCCGCAATGAAAAGCGTATGCTCCAGGAGGCCGTGGATGCGCTGATCGACAACGGCCGCCGTGGACGCCCCGTCACCGGCGCTAATAACCGCGCTCTCAAGTCCCTGAGCGACATGCTCAAGGGTAAGCAGGGCCGCTTCCGCCAGAACCTGCTGGGCAAGCGTGTGGACTACTCCGGCCGCTCCGTTATTGTGGTAGGCCCCGAGCTGAAGATCTATCAGTGCGGCGTGCCCAAGGAGATGGCCGTGGAGCTGTTCCGCCCCTTCATCATGAAGAAGCTGGTGGAGGACGGCGTGGCCAATAACATCAAATCCGCCAAGAAGATGGTGGATAAGGGTGTCACCGAGGTGTGGGATGCGTTGGACGTTATCATCAAGGATCACCCCGTCATGCTCAACCGTGCGCCTACCCTGCACCGCCTGGGCATCCAGGCCTTTGAGCCGGTGCTGGTGGATGGCCGTGCGCTGAAGCTGCATCCCCTGAACTGCACCGCCTTCAACGCCGACTTCGACGGCGACCAGATGGCCATCCACGTCCCCCTGTCCGCCGAGGCCCAGGCTGAGGCCCGTCTGCTGATGCTGTCGGCCAATAACCTCCTGCGTCCTCAGGACGGCGGCCCCGTCACCGTGCCTACTCAGGATATGGTGCTGGGCTCCTACTACCTGACCATTGAGCGCTTTGAAAACGGAATGAGCCAGCTGGAAAATGACGAGTTCTGGCCCGAGGGCGTCGACTTTGCTCTGGCCGGGAAGAACTATGACGAGCTCACCGATGAGGAAAAGGCCAATAACCCGCTCAATATCTATCGCGACGAGGATGAGGTGCTCATGGCCTATAACGAGCATATCATCGGCATACACCAGCCCGTTTGGGTCCGTGTAGAGAAGGAGCTGAACGGTGAAAAGGTCCGCCATATAGTTCGGGGTACCGCCGGGCGCATCATCTTCAACCGCAATATTCCCCAGGATCTGGGCTTCGTGAAGCGCTTCAATGAGGATGGCACTCCCACCGACAAATTCTTTGACTACGAGATCACCGAGATCTGCGGCAAGAAGCTCCTGGGCAAGATCGTGGACCGCACCATCAAGCAGTACGGCTTCACCGTGGCTGCCGAGGTGCTGGATAATATCAAGGCCACCGGCTATAAGTATTCCACCCGTGCCTCCATTACCATCTCCATCGCCGACATGACTGTGCCCGAGAAGAAGTACGAGCTCATCGCCGAGACCGAGCAGCGAGTGGTGGACATCGAGGACCAGTACAACATGGGCTTCATCACCGATGAGGAGCGCTATAAGCTGGTGGTCCGCGAGTGGGAAAAGACCACCGCCGACGTTACCGACGCTCTGACTGCCAGCCTGGATAAGTATAACCCCATCTTCATGATGGCCGACTCCGGCGCCCGAGGCAGCATGAAGCAGATCCGTCAGCTGACCGGTATGCGCGGCCTGATGGCCAACACCGCCGGTAAGACCATTGAGATCCCCATCAAGGCAAACTTCCGCGAGGGTATGTCCGTGCTGGACTACTTCACCTCCTCCCGCGGCGCCCGTAAGGGCCTGGCCGATACCGCTCTGCGTACCGCAGACTCCGGCTACCTGACCCGCCGCATGGTGGATGTGTGCCAGGATGTCATCATCCGCGAGGATGATTGCGGCGTGGATAAGGGCATCGTAGTCTCCGAGATCGAGGAAAACGGCCAGGTCATCGAGAAGTTCTCCGAGCGTCTGAAGGGCCGCTTCCCCGTCCGGGATATTCTGAAGCCCGGCACCGACGAGGTGCTTATCTCCAAGGATCATATGATGACCGAGGACGATGCCGCCCTGCTGGAGAAGTTCGATATTCACTCCGCTGAGATCCGCACCGTGCTGACCTGCAAGGCTCACAGCGGCATCTGTGCAAAGTGCTACGGCATGAACCTGGCCACCTCCAAGCCCGTTGGCCCCGGCGAAGCCGTGGGTATCATCGCGGCCCAATCCATCGGTGAGCCCGGTACTCAGCTGACTATGCGTACCTTCCACACCGGCGGCGTGGCCGGCGGCGACATCACCCAGGGCCTTCCCCGAGTGGAGGAGCTGTTTGAGGCCCGCAAGCCCAAGAAGATGGCCACACTGTCCGAGATTGCCGGTAAGGTTCGCTTTGAGGATGCCACCAAGGGCAGCCTGCTGAACATCATCGTTACTGCCGATGACGGCGATACCCGCACCTATTCCATGCCCCACACGGGCCTGCAGGTGAAGGACGGAGATGTCATCGAAAAAGGTAAGCAGCTCCAGGATGGCGCTCTGAACCCCCACGATGTGCTGCGCATCCGCGGCGCCTCCGCTGTGCATAACTACCTCATCCAGGAGGTTCTGAAGGTGTACCGTCAGCAGGGCGTGGACATCAACGATAAGCATATCGAGGTCATCGTCCGCCAGATGATGCGCAAGGTCCGGGTGGAGGAGGCCGGGGATACAGGCCTGCTTTCCGGTGCCATGGCCGATGTACTGGAGGTGGAGATCGAGAATGCTAAGATCCGTGACCGCATCGCCGCCGGTGAAGTGAATGCCGAGACCGGCGAGCCCCTGAAGGAAGCGACCTATACCCAGCTTCTCATGGGTATTACCAAGGCCTCCCTGGCCACGGACTCCTTCCTCTCTGCCGCCTCCTTCCAGGAGACCACCAAGGTCCTCACCGAGGCCGCTATCAAGGGCAAGGTGGACCACCTGGTGGGCCTGAAGGAGAATGTCATCATCGGCAAGCTGATCCCCGCCGGCGCCGGCCTCAATGCCTACCGCCGTTTTGCCGAGGAGCTGGTTCCCGAGAAGGAGGAGCCGGAGCACGAGGTGCAGATTATCTCCAACGCCGTGGCCGCTGCCCATACCGAGGATTGATCTCTCGCGGCTTAAGCAAAGCCTCCCCCTAAAACGCAAAAGCCCCCGCTTCGGCGGGGGCTTTTCAGCGTGTGGTAAAATTTTTTTCTATACGATACTTAAGCTTTTGAAGCTTTGGAAAAGCTTCAAAAAATACTGAGTACGGCCCCTTGTCCTCCGTAGGGCGGGATGCCCTCACCCCGCCGCCCGGCTTTTTTCCGCACCTCGTGTGCGCTTGTCACCGGTGTGGCAAGCCCTAATATCCCTATGCCGCGCTGCCGTCCCCAACCGCAGGGGCGGACAACTCTGTCTACCCGCTGGGAAGCTTCGCTTACTCTAAGTGGAGGGGGAGCTCCGCACCCCTCTTTTGCCTATTTCGCCGGAATAACCGGAAAATTTTCAGTGAAATATACAAAAAAATCCGCCCGCAGCTCTTGACGCATTTTCAAGGCTATGCTATAATTCTAACTTGCGTGGGTAGCATCCTGCGGATTTTGTTATGCACAAACGGGAGGGACCTGCGTGGAGGACACACACAGCCTGCATCCAAGAGTCACCGGCCTGCGGCAAACGCAAAAGGCTGTGGCAAAAGGACTGGCAGCGCGGGTCTACCTGGCGTGTGACGCCGACCCGGCCCTGACGGAGCCCCTTGCGCAGCTGTGCCGGCAAGCGGGCATCCCTGTGGAGCAGGGAATAACCATGTCCCGGCTGGGACAAGCCTGCCGCATCGACGTGGGCTGTGCCGCAGCTGCAGAGCTAAAACCCCAATGAGCCGTTCCATCCGGAATAAAATTCCTTTATTCCGTGGAAAATATAGGGAGACTTTCTCCCGACATCAATCTATAGAAAGGAGAAACTAAGCATGCCTACCTTTAATCAGCTGGTCAAGCAGGGCAGAAAGCAGGCCACCTACAAGTCCAATTCCCCCGCTATGCAGAAGGGCCTGAACACTCTGAAGAACAAGGAAACCAACCTTTCCGCTCCTCAGAAGCGTGGTGTCTGCACCGCCGTGAGAACTGCCACCCCCAAGAAGCCTAACTCCGCTCTGCGTAAGATCGCCCGTGTGCGCCTGACCAACGGCTACGAGGTCACCGCTTACATTCCCGGCGTGGGTCACTCCCTGCAGGAGCACTCCGTGGTCATGATCCGCGGCGGCCGTGTGAAGGACCTGCCCGGCGTCCGTTACCACATCATCCGTGGTACGCTGGATACCCAGGGTGTCAATGGCCGTATGCAGGCTCGCTCCAAGTATGGCGCCAAGCGTCCCAAGAGCAAGTAAGCACATCTGAATTGAGCTTTGCCGAAAAGGTTTATATATATGTATTACCTCTTTGGCAGGCCGTACAGCGGTGAAAAGCGCCGCTGAGTACCTATGAAATCATATTTTTATGAAGGAGGGAAGCAAAGTGCCCAGAAGAGGTAATGTTCCCAAGAGAGAAATTTTGCCCGATCCTATGTACGGCTCTGTGCTGGTGACGAAGCTCGTCAACAGCATTATGCTGGACGGTAAGAAGGGCGTGGCTCAGAAGGTCGTCTATGGTGCCTTTGACATCATCAAGGAGAAGACCGACAAGGAGCCTCTGGAAGTTTTCACCGAGGCCATGGAAAATATCATGCCCAGCCTCGAGGTTAAGGCCCGCCGTGTGGGCGGTGCTACCTATCAGGTCCCCATGGAAGTGCGTCCCGCCCGCCGTCAGACCCTGGGTCTGCGCTGGCTGACCGCATATTCCCGCGCCCGCAGCGAGCGCACCATGGCCGAGCGCCTGGCAGGTGAGATCATGGATGCTGCCAACAACACCGGCAGCGCAGTCAAGAAACGCGAGGATACCCACAAGATGGCCGAATCCAACAAGGCATTCGCCCATTTCCGTTGGTGATCGCGGTATAATCGGTAAAAAAAGGAGAACAGTATGCCGAGAAAGGTTACACTGGAAAACACAAGAAATATCGGCATCATGGCCCACATTGATGCAGGCAAGACCACCACTACGGAGCGCATTTTGTACTATACGGGCGTCAATTATAAAATTGGCGAGACCCACGAGGGTACGGCCACCATGGACTGGATGGAGCAGGAGCAGGAGCGTGGCATCACCATCACCTCCGCTGCAACCACCTGCTACTGGAAGGGCTCCAAGGATCAGTTCCCCCAGACCCGTATCAACATCATTGATACTCCGGGCCATGTGGACTTTACTGTAGAGGTGGAGCGTTCTCTGCGCGTGCTGGACGGATCTGTCACCGTCATGTGCGCCAAGGGCGGCGTGGAGCCCCAGTCTGAGACTGTGTGGCGTCAGGCGGATCACTATCATGTCCCCCGGATGATCTACGTCAATAAGATGGATATCACCGGCGCGGATTTCTTCCATGTGCTGGACATGGTGCATGACCGTCTCAAGTGCAACGCCGTGCCCATTCAGCTCCCCATCGGTAAGGAGGATACCTTCAAGGGTATCATCGACCTGGTGGAGATGAATGCTGATATTTATTACGATCAGCTGGGCAAGGATATGCGCGTAGAGCCGATCCCCGAGGACATGATGGACCTGGCCAATGAGTACCGGGAAAAGCTGCTGGATGCCGTTTCCATGTTCGATGATGAGATCATGGAGATGTATCTGGAAGGGCAGGAGATCCCTACGGCCAAGATTCGCAAAGCCATCCGCCAGGCCACCGTGGCCGTGGAAATGGTGCCTGTGGTCTGCGGTTCATCTTACCGCAACAAGGGCGTCCAGAAGCTGCTGGATGCCATCGTGGACTATATGCCCGCCCCCACTGACATTCCCGCTATCAAGGGAACCAATCCCAAGACCGACGAGGAGGAAGACCGTCATCCTTCTGATGATGAGCCCTTCTCCGCACTGGCATTCAAGATCATGACCGATCCTTATGTGGGCCGGCTCTGCTTCTTCCGCGTCTATTCCGGAACGCTGAACACCGGCTCCGCCGTGCTCAACGCCACCAAGGGCAAGCGCGAGCGTGTGGGTCGTCTGCTGCAGATGCACGCCAACCACCGTGAGGATTTGGAAACGGTCTATTCCGGCGACATTGCTGCTGTGGTGGGTCTGAAGAATACTACCACCGGCGATACCCTTTGCGACGAAAAGCACCCCATCATCCTGGAATCCATGGAGTTCCCCGAGCCCGTGATCCGCGTGGCCATTGAGCCCAAGACCAAGGCCGGCCAGGAGAAGATGGGTCTTGCCCTGGCCAAGCTTGCCGAGGAGGACCCCACCTTCCGCACCTATACCGACGAGGAAACGGGTCAGACCATCATCGCCGGCATGGGCGAGCTGCACCTGGAGATCATCGTGGACCGTCTGCTCCGCGAGTTCAAGGTGGAGGCCAACGTGGGCGCTCCCCAGGTGGCCTACAAGGAGACGGTGCGCAAGAAGGTCAACCACGAGACCAAGTACAAGCGCCAAAGCGGCGGCTCCGGCCAGTACGGCCATGTGAAGATCACTCTGGAGCCCAACGAGTCCGGCAAGGGCTACGAGTTTGTCAACGCCGTGGTCGGCGGTGCTATTCCCAAGGAGTTTATTCCCGCTGTGGACGCCGGTATCCAGGGCGCCATGCAGTCGGGCGTGTTGGCCGGCTATCCTGTGGTGGATGTAAAGGTTACCCTGTACGACGGCTCCTATCACGAGGTGGACTCCTCCGAAATGGCCTTTAAGATCGCCGGTTCCATGGCCTTCAAGGAGGCCATGCGCGAGGCGGATCCCGTGCTGCTGGAGCCCATCATGAAGGTGTGCGTCATCGTGCCCGACGAGTATATGGGCGACGTCATCGGCGACCTGAATGCCCGCCGCGGCCAGATCCAGGGCTACGAGATGCGCTCCGGCGCCCAGCAGATCGACGCCTTCGTGCCTCTGTCCGAGATGTTCGGCTACGCCACCAACCTGCGCTCCCGTACCCAGGGCCGCGGTCAGTATACCATGGAGCCCAGCCACTATGTGGAGCTGCCCAAGAGCCTGCAGGAGAAGCTGGTGAGCAAGCACGCCGGCCGGGACGATTAATTCTAATTTAGGATTGCTTTTCTGCCGGAAATACTGTAAAATAGCAATGTTAGTGTTAAACATTGCAGAATAACAAACCAATACAAAATTGTTAAGGAGGATTTTTTCAAATGGCTAAGCAGAAATTTGAGAGAACAAAGCCCCATGTTAACATCGGCACCATCGGTCACATCGACCATGGCAAGACCACTCTGACCGCTGCTATCACCAAGTACCTGGCTATGCAGGGCGGCGCTGAGTACACCGACTATTCTTCCATCGATAAGGCTCCCGAAGAGCGCGAGCGTGGTATCACCATCAACACCGCTCACGTTGAGTATGAGACCGCTAAGCGTCACTATGCTCACGTTGACTGCCCGGGCCACGCCGACTATATCAAGAACATGATCACCGGTGCTG
>ERZ839767.3795-NODE-3795-length-16527-cov-3.000911_pt1 | contig 16527 bp, 19 predicted proteins | sample MGYA00519879_ERZ839767 | MGnify/ENA primary metagenome ERZ839767 (study PRJEB31850, sample SAMEA3708852) | human gut metagenome | biome: human gut; feature: human-associated habitat; material: faeces | place: China | collected 2014 ...
TGATCTTGAATATTTAAATACTGCTTCTATCCGCGGTATGCGTACCTGTTATCTGACTGTTGATAAGGCTGGAAAGTTTTTAGTTACTGCTGGTTATCACGATGGTAAGATGACTATTCTTAATATCAATGAGGATGGTTCTGTTGGAAGCATTGCATCTGAAATCTTTGATCACGGTACTGGTACAATCGGTGAGCGTAATTTCCGCCCACATGTCACATGCGTTCAGTTTACTCCGGACGAAAAGTTCCTCTGCATGGTAGATACTGGTCTTGATAACATTAAGGCATATCGTTTTGATCACTCTAATGGTCATCTTACACTTGCCGATATCATTCACTGTGAATTAAATTCTGCACCGCTTCGTATGCTCTTCTCAAAGGATGACCGTCATATGTACATGATCTCTGAGCTGAAGAATTATGTAACAGTCTATAATTATCTTCCTCATCCAAATGAGCCTGAGTTTCAGTTTAAGCAGCTTGTATCCACACTGCCAAAGAAATATGACGAGCAGTCTGCTGCATGTGCAATGCAGTTTACAAGCGATGATAAGTATCTGTTTTGCTCTAATGCCGGAGACAACAGCTTTGCACTATATGAGCGTGATCCGGAGAACGGCCTTCTTTATATGAAATGCGTTCTTCCAATCAGCGGTGATTTCCCGAAGCACATTTCTGTCTTCCCGGATAATAAGCATGTTGCAAGTATTAACAAGAACTCTAACTCAATTACTTTCTTTACTGTTGATTACGAGAAGGGTCTTCTTGTTATGAATGGCCGTCCACTTAAGGTTGATACACCTAACTGCTGTAAGATTGTTCCGATTGAGGGATAAAAGCTATATAAAGCCACGGGTTTTCCCGTGGCTTTTTTCATGCCCGTGAAGAATTGTGCATATACTAATAGGGATTTACGCTGATATGAAAGGATTTTTAAATTTATGAGTCTTCTTCGCTCGTTTTCTTCTGACACGCCTGACAGCGGCTTTCTTTTGACTACTGTTCTTTCTGCACAAAATAATTATCCTATTGATGGTGCCAGCGTTTCTATCGCTGACGAATCTGATCCTGACACGATTTTGGAGGAGCTTTCAACAAATTCTGTCGGTCAGACACCTGATTTATCTGTCGCAACACCGCCTATTGACTACAGCCTAAAGCCTGATGAACCTCGCCCTTATTCTGCACTGATTCTCAAGATCAGTGCACCTGGCTTTGAACCTCTTACTATTCGCGGTACTGAGGTGCTTCCTGACCAGACTGCTATCCAGATGGCGCGTCTTCGCCCTATTGGATCTAGTTTAAATAATTTAATTGAAATTTTAAAAGATAATTGTAAAATATAACTAAAAGTTATATTTTGAAAACAAATATGTATTTTACATAATACTGAAACCATTTTATAATTAAAATGACAATAGTCAAATTTATTATAGGAAGGTTTTAGTATGGTTAATTTAACATTTAATGATGAAACACAAATGAAAATTTTAGAATTTTTAGGAACTACAGAAAAAATGATATCGGATGTAACTAGTCAATTATCGAATTGTAAAAAAGATGCAAAAATCTATGCTATGTCTGATTTAGGATTATCAATAGATGCTGTACGAATGATGGGAGGATTTTTTGTTGGAACGTGTATAACTTGGGATTGTGATGTACCATTTGTTCCAATTGATGCTACTGTTAATGTATGTGGAGTTTGTGCGTATAAATTAAAAGATAAAATTACACCAGAAGAATTTAAAAATAGAATAGAAAAAACTTTTAATACTGATAATACTTATGATTGGAATTATAACAGAGGTAATCATTTTTGCACTTTATGTTATTGTGATGGAAAACATAAATTAGAAGAAGGTTATTATATTGTAGTTCATGCATCAGCAGCAGAATATAAAGAAGGAAATATGGAAGAAGGGTTGTTTCCAGAAAAGGATAACTGGTATTATAATGCTATTAAGACTTATACAGATCCTGAAACAGGTAGATATTTAAGATATTTAGATGGAGAATATGCAGAAAAGTTCTGGAATATATCACATTTTTTAGAAGAATTTAATGAAAAAAGAAATGAATATTTCATAGAAACTACATTTGATGGATTAATTGACAAAAAAATAATAAATATTCAACATTATGGAATGCCTACAGAACATTCTATTTGTATAGGTTGTCATTGGAAAGAAGGAATGTATGCTTTGCTTACAGCACCAGGAGAAGATATTTATTTTGTAAATCCTTTAGAAAGTGAAAAAAATCGATTTAAGCATGATAATATGAATTTTACACTAAGTCCTCATGGATTGGGGCAGAAAGTTCCAAATAAAAATGCAAACATAAAAATTAGTAAAGATGATATAAAAATCGGTGATAATAGTTTTAAAGATGGACAAATATTAAATATTGATGTAGATATTAAAATAAGAGGAACAGCTGATGGAGATGCTCCAATTTCAGAAACGGTTCAAGATATATTAAAAATTTATCCTGGTGAAATACAAGGAAAAATGAAACAAATTGCATCTATAACCAAAAGAGGATTTAAAGAATATTAGGAGGAAATTTTATTATGGAAATATTATTAACAAGACACGGACAGACAGAATGGAACCTATTAAAAAAGTACAAGGAAAAGCAGATATAGAATTAAATGAAAAAGGCATCAAACAAGCAGAAGAAACAAGAGATTCTTTGAAAAATGAAAAAATAGATTTAATTTTATGTTCGCCATTAAAGAGAGCTATACAAACTGAAGAGATTATAAATCAAGGAAGAAATATTAAAATGATAATAGATGAAAGAGTTTCAGAAAGAGATTTTGGAGAATTTGAAGGAATGCCTAATACAGATTTTGATTTTAATACTTTTTGGAGTTACAAGCAAAATTTAAAATATGATAAAGCAGAAAATATAAGAGATTTTTTTGGAAGAGTATATGATTTTTTAGATAGCATCAAAAACGAATATGCTGGAAAAAGAATATTAATAGTAGCACATGGAGGAATTAGTATACCAGTTAAATGTTACTTTGAAGGAATACTAGATGCCGAAACTCTATTGTCATTATGTCTAGAAAATTGTGAAGTTGCGAAATATTCTTATAAAGAATTAGACTTCGAAAGATAAAATATTCTAAAAATCTGCCACTAACGGTGGCAGATTTTTAGAGAATTTCTCTTTATTCCTTTGTTTTAATTATCGTTCTAAATCCCATTCTTTTTCCATTTCTTCATGTCTTATTTGTTTTTACGGATTAAGGAAAGTATTAGTTTCTTTTTGAAAATCTCTAATTAAATTATCTTCTTCAGCAATATCAAATTTAACACAAATCCAATGCATAAATTTATCAATAGTTTCGTAGAACTTATCAATTATTTTGTGTAATTTGCTATTTTCTTTTTCTAATTTACGAACTTTATATTTGTATTCATATTCTAAATTATAAGATTTTTCTTGATATTCTTTTTCAAGTTTTCTTTTTCTGTTATCATATTTTAAATCAAGAGTATCGCTTTTATTTTGATATTCGTGTTTTAACTCTTTTACAGTATTGTGCAATTCCTTGTTATCTTCAATGATTTTATCTCGTTCTTTTTGATATTTTACATCTTCATCAACAACTTTGGATTGTTTTGATAGTTCTTTATGCAATGATAAATTATCCTTATATAATTCTTTAATTAAATCATCTTTAGGTTTTATGATTTCCTTTAGTATTTTCTCATCTCTTTTTATTGAAAACTTACTAATTTCATTTATATTTGGAACTTCTGGTATTTCTAGTTTAATTTCTTTTAGAACTTTCTTAGTATTTTCATAATTTGTAATTTTTTTATATTCTTCAACTGTATAATGTTTTCTGTCAGTATCTTCAACAAACATACCTCTTTCTAAATCAACCCCCTTTGATTTTACATGATTAAAGTAGGCATCCTGTAATTTTCTATAACTGTCTCTGCCTTTCCAAAAATCTCTTGCACAAATTTTATCAATGTCATTTCCATTTTTGTTTTTTTTATGAACAACAGGAACAAACATTAAGTGCATATGTGGTACACCTTCATCTAAATGTACTACTGCTGATATTATATTTCTTTCTCCCAAATTTTTATAACCGCATATAAATTTATAACATTCATCAAAATATCTTTTTGTTTCTTGTTCTCCTATTTTATCAAAGAATACTTGGTCTGATGTAAATATCATTTGGCACATTATTATGCTATTACTTCTAAGATGACCTTGCACATTATTTTCTTTTAAATATTTATCAAATTCTTTGATGTATGTTAGTTCATTTTTCTTAATGTAATAATTTAAGTGTGTCTTTGTAGGATCAATATCTTTATTAGTATGATTTTTTGCTTTTCTATCATTATGAGTTCCTTTTCCATTTACTTTTGCTCGTGTTAATTTTTCATTTCTTACAATAGCATAACTCATATCTCCTTGCACCTCCTTCTTTGCTTGAGATATTGTTTCAATGTCTAACACACTAGACAAACAAAGTTTGTCTGTGTGGCAGGGTTAAGCAACCCCACACCCCAAAACCTAAAATTGCTTAATTGCATTTTAGGTTTTTCATAAAATTTGTTGCATTTCTCTTTTGGACAACAAAAAAAGACTACTCATAGCTAAAATGCTACAAGCAATCTAATTTGGTATTTAATCCTATTTAATTAAGCCTTAAATTTAGTTTTAAGGCATCTTTATTTTAAAGTAGAGTAATTCTACGTCAAGTCAAAAGTAAGCTAAAAATTCTTCCTAACTTTTTCCTAACACTTTCCTAACATCTTATTTGTTTTTTAGTAATATTTTATAACTATTTATAATACTAACTTTTAATTCCAAATCATTGAAAACACTTGAATTAAAAGCTATTTACTGATGTTAAGTAATAATAAATGTTAAATATTCCATTATTCTTAAAATCCTGCGGTTGAATAAACCGTGCCGGTTCGATTCCGGCCATCTGCACCAAAGGATAATATCGTCGCACCAGACGAAAAAACGATTAAATCGACTGTAAAAGGTCGATTTTTTTCGTGCCTAAGTATTGAAATTTTCGGAAAGGTGTGATATTATGTTAAGCATAATCAAAAAACAAATCAATATTAGTAAAGAACTAAATTCTAAAATTGAGTGGGCGTGCCAATTAAAACTAAAAGGAAAGGAAAAACCTAGAATTTATCAAGGCTCATTAAGAGTTATTGAACATAGCAATTTAGCATATGTAGAGCCCCATAGATTAGTGATTAAAAATAATCTTTATTTATTCTTTAATGAACACGATTATTTTTATGTGAATGATTTGAGAAACAAATATCCGTTATCTCAATTAAAAGATTACATAGCAAGGCATTGATAATTTTAGAGTTTTTTAAAAATTATACTATATTGATTTATTTGTGGTATTAAAAATAAGTTAATATAAATAAATTATAAAATTCTAAAAGTGTCAGTAGTAAGTCGCTAATTGCAAATTGCTATGTGACACTTTTTTTAAGTGCCTTTCTATCATCAATTTTGGAAGGAGGATATTTAATAATGAATGATGAAAAGAAAGTAGCAGGAATTTATATTAGAGTGAGTACAGAAGATCAAGTCAGAGAACGGATTTAGTTTAGGAGAACAAAAGGAAAAACTATTACAACTTTGTAAATTTAAAGAATACGAAGTATTTAAGGTGTATGAAGATGCTGGAATAAGTGCAAAAGATATGGAACACAGACCAGCATTTCAAGAAATGTTAGCAGATATGAAGAAAGGCAAAATTAACTATATTGTCGCATACAAGCTAGATAGAGTTACTCGTTCAGTTCGTGATTTAGAGGAACTAATTGCAGTATTAGAAAAGCATAATACCTATTTGGTGTGCGATAGGGACGATGTAAATACATCTTCAGCTAATGGAAGATTTTTTGTAAGAATGTTGACAGTTTTATCTCAACTAGAAATTGAAATAGTAAGTGAAAGGACAAAGTTCGGATTAAATGGTGCTATAAAATCTGGACATTTGCCACGGTACTATTCCATTAGGATATAAAAAAGATAATAATAAGAAAACTGTAATTGATGAAACTACAAAAGATATTATAATAAGAGTATTCAATATGTATTTAGAGGGAAAGAGCTTTCAACAAATAGCAAATATCTTTAAAGCAGAGCAGATACTATACCCTAAAAAATGGAGAGATTCACATATTCAAAAGATAATAGAAAATCGTATTTATATGGGAGATTATGAACAATATAAGAAAATTGGAAAAATGCAAGGTAAAGAACCAATAATTTATATGAATGTTGTTGAGCCAATAATTAGTCGTGCTATGTGGGAAGAAGCACAAATACAAAAAGAAAAAAATCAAAGAGCTTATACAAGAGATAGAGTTTATTTATTCTTTCAAAAGCTAAGATGTCCTAATTGTAATAGAATAATGAAATGCAAAGGCTCAGGTGGAAAAAAGAAAAAATATATGTATTACAACTGTGAACATTGCAAGTTGTATTATAGAGAAGATTTAATAGAAGATTGTTTAGAACATTTTATATTAGACTTAGTAGAGTATGATATGTCAGTCAAAAAATATTTTCTTCCAGTTTTAGCAGATAAAAAAGAAACAAACACAGAAAAAATTGACAAAGAAATTGAACAGCTAGAAAAACAAAAAGAAAGAATTAAAAAAGCATATTTGAGTGGTATAGTAGAAATGGAAGATTTCTCCGAAGATTATAAAGTTATAGAAGAAAAACTAAGCATACTAGAAAAGAGAAAATTAGATACTTTAAATTTAAACAGTATAACCTTTTCCCCACAACAACTAATGGCTGAGAGAGATATTGAAAGAGAAAAACAAATTAGAGACAATACTTTAAACGAAACTATAAAAGAGGAATGGAATAAAAAATCAAAAGAAGAAAAACAAGAATTTATTTCAAAGTTTATAGAATCAGTTGTACTAATAAAAGATGAAAACGGATACTTGCAAATTGATAAAATCAATTTTAGAAGTAGTTATATTCAGCAAATGATAAAGTTCTTTAATAATGGAATATTTGACGTATATGCTCCAGTAGAAGTAAATGGAGAAGAAAAATATATAAGAACTGGAGTAAATATAAATCAAAAGCAATTAGATGAATATATAGCAAGACTAAATAAAGAATTTGAAATAGAATTTTATGAAATAGCAAAAATGGATTTGAATAAAAGTTATGGAGATAAAGAAGTAGAATTTGAGATTGATACAGCAAAAGAAAAGTTAATAAGAATGGTAGCAGTAAAAGAAGAAAAATCGTTTCCAACATCACAAGAAGAAAATGTACGAATAGGTGCTATTGCTTATACAACTGCGTAGGTATTTCTTAAAACAAATTAACGTGGCACGTTTTGTTTTTGTTCTTGCAAAAATGAAAGTGGCGATAGTTAATTTGAATAAAATTTATTTGCTGAAAATAAATTTTATTGCCTCGCAGAGCCCCCGAATTTTGACATACTTGTCAAAATTCATAGGGGGTTAGGATTTTCGTCAGTACAAAATCCTCGTGTCAAGGAAGTATGAAAAATGAATGAGATGTTAGCCTATTCTATACATCTGGGAAACGATAAAAACAAAACTAAAAAAGCAAAAGAAATAGCAAAAAATAATCAATCAAATACAACTTCTTTTAGTAATAATTCTATTCAAAATGCAACACAATTATCAAAAACAAATAACCATAATTTAAGAAAATATGATAATAAAACAGAACTAATTTCTGTAATTTATGGAACAAATAATTTAATAAATGATGTTCAAAATATATATTTACAAGAGTTTGAAAATGCAAGAATTGAATACAACAACAAGCAAACAAGAGAAGATAGAAAAATACAAAATTACTTTGAGCATATCTCTAAGAATTCTAATAGAGATTTATGTTGTGAATTAATAATTGAGCTTGGAGATATGAACTTTTGGCAAGATAAAACACAAGAATATTGCTATAAAATGGTACAAGTTTATAAAGAACAATTACAAGACTTTGTAACAATAGTACCACAATTTAAAATAGCAAATGCAGTAATTCATTTCGATGAAACAAGTCCACATCTTCATATAATTGGTATTCCAATAAAAGAACGGATACAAAAATGGAATGAAAAAACAAGTAGCAAAATCACAAATATTTACAAAAGAATCTCTTACTAGAATACAAAACAAAATGAGAAATTGTTGTATAAAATCATTTAATAAAGTATATGAACAAGATTATCAACTCAAAACAAAAGAAAAAGGAAGAAATCAAGACATTCCAGTTAGTCAAATGCAGAACTATAATAAAGTAAAAAAGCAATATGAAAAGAATAAAAAACTATTAGAGCAAGCAAATAAAAAGACAGATTTAGTAAATGAAAATGGCAATAATATTAAAGAAATAGTATCTAATTTAAAGCCTAATCTAGTAAATAAAAAGAATTATACTATCTCGCAAGAACAAGTATCATCTATTAAAGACTATATTTCAAATGTAGAAGATACAACAAAATCTATGAAAAAGGTAAACGATTTAGATATTATTATTAAAGAATATGAAAAAGATTTAAAAGAACATCATAATGAAGTTAGAGAATTAAACTCTACCATTAGACAGAAAGATGAAGAAATAAGAAATTTAACACAAAATTTAGATATAGCAAAAAATACTATTTCAAAACAACAAAAAGAAATAAATGTATTAAAGCCATTCAAATATTTATGGAACAAACTAATGAAATTTATAAAAAACAAGGTAACACATTCTAAAAGTGAAACTTATAAAAAAGTATATGAAGAACTTAAAATAGATAATATTTTAAGACAAGAAGATATTGATTTTATAGATAATAAAAATACTAAAAAAAGGAATTATGAATTATAAAACGGAGGTAAAAAATTATGATATTAAAATGTAATAATGAAAAAGTAGTGAATTTAGTAAAATATTTTGAAACATTAGACTTTGCAGATAAATTGAGATTAAGCATAGATATGCTTGAAAGTTATCATGTAAAAGTAAAAAATAATAAACTTTTAGAGATTTTAAAGAAATTATTGTGTTCAGTTGATGAAAGTTATAATAAGACAAAAATTTTGAATTTGCTCAACTATAAGCATTTGCTTATGACATTAGCACAAGTAATGGAACTAACTGAAAAGAACAAAATATTTTTACTTTTGAAGTATTACACAATATTTATAAATCATTGAAAAATAAAGTCTTTTAAAGATTTGCAATTTTATGTAAAATGATGTATAATATAGTTATGTAACTAATAGTAAATTTGTATCAACATTTGAGGAGGTTATTTTATGTTACAACAGTTCTTTGCAAGTTTTATCATTTTAATTATCTTTTTGATTGCTCTTATAATCATTAAGATAGCAGTACCAATGTGGCGGTTTATGGTAAGAGCAGATTCAGTAATCAAGCTATATGGTCTTTTTAAGGAGATACTAAAAATGGATTTCTCAAAAAAAGAAGAAATTGAGGTATCATATGGTAAGTATAAACTGAAATTTGCTAATACTAACGAAGCTAGCATAGAGTTTGAGAAACTAGTTAACGAAGCATTGGAATACTATGATAAGCTTGGCTGGATTGCAATTGTAGATGATACTTTTAAAGCCCAGAAAGATGAGCTAATCAGAATATGTTCTGAAGTAAGAACACTGAGATGGCAAAAGCAAGGAATTTAGAAAGTCAGGGACATTGTCCCTGATTTTCTTTAAAAATTTTTAGTTAAGGAGTATACATTTTATAAATTATATGCTAAAATTTATATACAGTCGATAATCGGAAACAGTGCAATGTGGAGTATATTTTTTCGCAAATAACCACCGCTAAGGCACCAATGACGTATCTGTTCGAACTAACAGATAGATTAAAAATCATTCAAGTAAGTTGGATGATTTTTTTATTTAGCCCAAAAAACATCATCCAATATCCTAAAAAGAAAGGATGGTGCTTGAAATGAAGATAATTAAAGAAGAACTACGATTTGAGGAAAACTTAAAGAAAAGACTTGAATTTATATGTGAGTTCTCAAAGGTTACTCCTACTTTTGTTAATGGTAGTATAAGAAAAATTGAGAAAACCAATATCTCTTATATTGAGCCACATAGAGTAATTGTAAAAGATACTACATTTCTGGTCTTTAACTATTCTAATGATGTTTATATATCCAATCTAGCAAAAAAGATAAAATTATCTGAATTAGAAGATTATATAAACAGCATAAAATAGCTAAAAATTTGACATTTCTGAAAATCGTGATATAATATCGACAGTAAATTATTTATGTTTACCTGTTAGGAGTTGATTATATGTTTTTGGTTTGTTCCAAGAAAATATATTGTAATATAAACAGATTTAAGAGATGTCAAGGATAACTTGTGTGTTTTCTTTGATGTCTCTTTTTTGTTAGGAGGTTTGAAAATTGAACGAAGAAAAGAAAAAATGTGGATTGTATATGAGAGTTTCAACAGAGGATCAAGCAAGGGAACGGCTTTAGTCTTCCAGAACAAAAGGAACGATTAGAAACTTTTTGTAAATTTAAAGGTTATGAGATAGTAGATTATTACCAGGATGCTGGAATAAGTGCAAAAACTGGTAATTATAGACCAGAATTTGAAAGATTAAAAGAAGATATTAAATCTAAAAAGATAAATACTGTTATTGCTCTAAAATTAGATAGATTTACAAGAAGTATTTATGATTGGGAAGAATTTATAAACTTTTTAGAGGAAAACGACGCTTATATAGGCTGTGTTAATGATGACATAAATACAACTACTGCAAATGGTAAGATGGTTTCAAGACTTTTAGTAAGTGTAAGTCAAAATGAAATTGAAAGAACTAGCGAGAGAACTAAAATAGGTTTATCAGGTGCAATAAAGCAAGGTCATATTCCACATATTGCTCCATTAGGCTATAAACATGAGAATAAAACTCTTGTAATAGATTATTCTACCAAAGATGTAGTTGTTAGAATATATGAGTTATACTATGAGGGCTATTCTTATAAGAAAATCAGTAATATCTTTAATGAAGAAAAAGTTTTAGGAAAAGATAACTGGAGAGATTCTACAATACAAACTATTCTTGAAAATGAAATATATAAAGGCGACTTTGTTCATGGAAAAAGAACTAAATCCCCTACTTATTATGAAAATGTTGTAGAACCTATTATTTCAAAAGAAATGTGGGAAGATTGCCAAGCTCAAAAAAAGAAAAATTCAAAAAGCTATCAAAGAACTTTAACTTATTTATATTTACAGAAAATAAAATGTCCTAAATGTAATCGTATTTTAGGTGGTAAAGCTACTACAAAGAAAAATGGAAAGCCTTATTTCTATTACTATTGTAACGATTGCAAAATAACCATTAAAGAAAATGCCATAAATGAATACTTTAATCAATTTATAAATGAATTAGTAGAATATGATTCTGTTGTAAATCAATTCTTTTTACCAATGATAAGACAAAGATTTGATGAGCCTAAGGAAAAGCTACAAACAGAGATTGATGAACAAAATGCAAAACTTGAACGAATTAGAAAGGCTTATATCAATGGGGCTTTTGACTTAGATGTATATACAAGCGAAACAGCTGTTATAGAAAAAACCATAAATAATCTAAAAGAAGAATTAGAAGCTACCAATTGTGTAGAAGAATTAAGATTTACTCCAAAAGATATTTTATTAAAACGAGATATAGATTTTCTTAATAAGATGATTATGAATAAGCAATATAAAGAAATAACAAAAAACATGGAAAGATTATACTCGTGATGAACAAGCTGAACTTATAATGAAGTATGTTGATGAGATAAAACTAACTTTTATAGGAAGTGAAGTAATTGTAAAAGAGATTAATTTTAGAGACTCTATTTGTAAACCATGTCAAGAATTATATGATAAAGGATATATTGATACAACAAAACCTGTGCTATTAGGAAACGTATTAGGAAATGTCAGATTTAGTAACTATTTACCAGAAGAAGAATTTGGAGAAATAATAATGAGATTACAACAATATTATGATGTTCATTATACGGAAGCAATATATTATCTACAAAAGCAAGTATTCTATTTTAATTTTGTTGAAGATAATAGTGCTATTGTTAGAGTATTCCCATTAGAAGATTATTACAAATTAGATCCAAATAATAAAATGGAAGAATATCGATTTGGAATAATTTATATTAATGGTGATAATTATGATGACTTTGAAATTACAGAAGCAGATAATATTGAACCATTCTTTAATGCAATACCAGACGATAATGAAACAACAATTAAATTTGAAAATGGAGAACGTAGTGAAATTGTTGTAAAACCAGTAAAATTCTCCGAAGAAGATACTAAATAATTGTTGCAACTTTTACTTTGGTTATGGGCTATGTTGCAACAATCAAATTAACGTGGCACGTTTTGTTTTTACAAAGTAAAAATGAAAGTGGCGATAGTTAATTTGAATAAAATTTATTTGACTAAAATAAATTTTATTGCCTCGCAGAGCCCACGAGTTATGATGGCATGTCATAACTCATAGAGGGTTAGGACTTATGACAAGGTCAAAGTCCTGTTCTTCGAAGCAAGTTCAAGGAGGTGCTTTTAATGGAACAAGAATTAGCCTATTCTTTTCACTTAGGTAGTGATAAAAATAAAAGTAAATTAGCAAAGAAAGTTGCAAAAGGAAATTTATCTGGTACTACTTCTCTATCTAATAATGCAATTCAAAATGCAAAAGATTTATCTGATGTTAATAAACACAACTTAAGAGATTATGATAATCAAAGAGAGTTAATTAGAACAATTTATGGAACAAATGATATTGTAAATGATGTTAAGCAAGCATATTTAGACGAATTTGAAGAAGCAAGATTAGAATATAATAACAATCAAACTCGTGAAGATAGAAAAATTGAAGATTATTTCAAGAAAGTATGTGAATCGCAGAACGATATCGCATGTGAGATTATCATAGAACTTGGAGATATGGATTTTTGGAATGATAAATATGAGAGATATAAATTTAAAATGGTTGATGTATATAATGAACAAGTAATTGAATTAATTAAAATTGTACCAGATTTTAAGTTTTAAATAAATATGGAAGAATGAGATTAAAGTACTTGAAAGAACACAAAAAAGCTGATTATACTATAATGCTAATGGACGGAACATTAAATACACATTTAAAAGAAATACAAGAAACAGCAAATAATAGAGTGCAACAGATTGCTAGTGAATTAAAGGTTAAAAGCAATTTGACAGAAGATATGAAAAATACAGATATGCTTTACTGGGTTGGCACAATGAACTCTATTAAAGCACAAGCAGAAGAAATTGTTTTTAGTGAATTAATTTTTATTTAAAGATTGTTAAAAAGCGAATGAGGGTAAAATCCTCATTCGCTTTGATGGTTATTTACTTGTGAAAAAATAATTTAATCTTACTAATAATTTTCCTAAAAAAGGACTCTTTATAAGGAGCTATTTCAGTGCTTTGTGTCTGTGTTTCAATGTATTCATTAGCTTTTTGTCTATTTCTAAATATATCGTCAGTGTTATATTTTTTTCTTAATTCTTCTTGATATTTTAATTCATTATTGCTCAATGTCTTTTCTAATTTGACTCTTTCTATATCATCACATATAAAATCTCTATATAATACTGTTAAAAGTTCTTTTGTAGTTGGTAATAAGTCTTGTTTTTCTAATGGTAATGATTTATCAATAGCCCAATTATATTCTTGTGATTTATTATTTTCAAAATAACTAATAACTTTTTTTGGTAGTCTAGCTTTCAAGTTTGGTATCATATATTTTAATATTTCATTTATTTGATAAAGTGCATTTGAATATTCCATATTTTCCATACTATTCTCCTTTTTCTTCTGATTTATCTTTGTCGTTTTCTCTATCAGGATGTAACCATTTTCCTATTTTATCTTTTAAAGATGAAGAACTTTTCTCTACTGTTTCTGTTCTTTGTTCTGATGCAATTTTTCCTAAAGATTCTTTGTCAGCCAAATATCGTAAATCTTCAATAGTTTGTCTTTCTCTATACAATGCTAATTCTTCTACTAAATATGTTTCAACCTCTTCTTGACTATGACTTTTAGCGTATTCTGCATATTCTGCTGATTGAACAACTGGTACTAAAGCTTTAATCTCATCACCTGTTAAGCGACATAACTTGTGCATACAAAGAGCGTCTAAATCTTCTCTTCCTTTAGAAGTATCAAGAATTTCTAAATAAAATTTAGGTACAATTTCTCCGTTTAATGTTAGTCTCTAAATCACTTATTTGTACATTCCAAAATTCTGCTGGATATTTACCACCCTTACCAATGCAAACACTTTCGTCTAATCCTTCTTGTTATAAGTATTCTCTATATTCTTTTTGAAATTGTCCTGCCATTTCATCACGATGATCTACTAATTGTTTATTCATAAGGTCTTCTTGAGTTAATTGGTCTAATAATACAAATGACAACCCTCTATCTTTAAACATAAAACTATAATCACTTGAAATTGCAACATTTCCTCTTTGCATTTCAGCATATAATGTTCTTATCAATTCGCTACTTTGTTCATTTGTAGATATTAAATCAAAATTTCCTCCACCATTAAAACCAGCATACCATAAAGCAATCACTTCAGGAGAGTCCATATTAGCACCAAATTTTGACATAAATTCTTCATTACGTTTTCTATCATCATTATTGATATATCTATCCATAATTTCGTGTCTTTCTTCTTCTGTTTTTCTCATTAAACTAGCATAATTCCAACCATCGTTTGTTAACCAGACACTCCCATCACTAAATTCCATTAAATTAATAGCTTGAGGATTTTCAACAATTTCTCCATTAAACGGATGATTTTTATTTTTATCTATAATCTTTTTAGATTTTATCTGTTCTTCACCCGTATATCCATGTTCGTGTTCAGAATAAAATCCATATCCTGCATTAAATCCAACTAATTTACCATCTCTTTTTAAGACCTCTTGTCCATGATAAGCATATCTACCCATATCTATTTCTCCTTTGCTTTAAAACACTACTTATTTATTGCATACTTTTATGTAATTTATATCACAATATTTTACTTTTTACAATAAATATGACAATCAAAACATATTTGTCATAAAAATTTAATATTTTTGTAATATTTCTGAATAATTTTTTCGTTATATGGTCAATTTAAAAAATATACTTGCAAAAATATAAACTTTATGTTAAAGTAAAGACAATGAATTGATTGATATTTGTATCAATCGTTATGAGAGCCGAAAAAAGTTGTAGATAACTATGTCATCGGCACCAGTATAGATGTTTTTATAGAATTTCATGGTTCTATAAAGACATCTTTTTATTTATGCTGATAATTTTGGAACGTATTATTCACTTTTTAGAAGCAATAGTAAGAGAGTAATATGTTATTTCGTGAAACTACTTGATAAGTAACTTTTGAAATGAAAAATGAGTGAAAATTTTTCACTCATTTTTCTGTTGGGCTTTTTTTAGCCACTTTTTCTCGATTTCCAAATATTCAAGTTTTATCAACTAGACCAAAAAGAGGAAGTTTTTCAGTTATTGATTTCATATTCAAAGATACAATCTCTTTGTATTTAAATTCTTCCTCAATCAAGTCAGTAACAGTAAAGGAATCTGATAATTCGATATAACGGTCCCTTAAGGAACTGTATACCGGAAATGCCGGCATAAACTTTTCTGTATCAAATACGAATAGTAGATAATCTATTTCATTATCATTGCCTTTTAATTCTAATGGCAGTTTGATATGCAGAAAGTCATTTCCATTTGAATCTGTTTTTTATGTTATTTTTGTATGATAATAATCTTGAAATGGTTTAAGCGTTTCTATAAGGCAATTTTCCTTAATAGAGTAAACACGCCAATTACCAAGCCAAATTTTATCAGAACTCAAAGAAACCAAGCGTTTACCGCTATAAGATAATGATCCCCATACACTACCATAACCCGGCCATACTGTTAATCTACAATCAAACTCATCTTGGTAGAATATTAAAAATCTATTTTCATCAATTTGTTCAAGACCAGCATATATATCATCAGAATCAAGAACATCCCAATGCACAGAATTTAATAAATGATATTCTTTGTTAGTCGACAAGTTGCGTAAATAATACTTTTTGATATGACCTACATCATCATCATGGTGTTTATCCAATTTTTCTTCGACTCTAAGTTCCCATTGCTTTTCGTCGTATTTAAATTCAGTAAACCGACTCATATTTTTACCTCCAATTGTTGTGTAATATAAAACTATAGGTTACATAAATAAGTATAGCAAATAGAAGTGAAAAAGTCAATAAAACTTACGTTTTTGCGTTTTTAGTTATTCAATATAAAAATTCATAAATTGTCATCTATTTATTTTTTTATTTATAATTATTAACATTAATATAAGCAATTCTACCAGTTGCATTTACTCTAACTTT
>ERZ839767.3809-NODE-3809-length-16470-cov-3.265672_pt1 | contig 16470 bp, 14 predicted proteins | sample MGYA00519879_ERZ839767 | MGnify/ENA primary metagenome ERZ839767 (study PRJEB31850, sample SAMEA3708852) | human gut metagenome | biome: human gut; feature: human-associated habitat; material: faeces | place: China | collected 2014 ...
GGCCGTTGCCCTCGCGCAGCGTCGCCGGAACCTCGATCCGCCGGCGGCCGGTCAGGTAATCGGCCGTGATTCCGCCGGACTCCATAACCTGTTGCAACGTTCCGGATACCACGACCTCTCCGCCGCGGACACCGGCTCGCGGCCCTACGTCCACGACCCAGTCGGCATTGCGGATCATGTCTTCGTCGTGTTCCACGACAATTACCGAATTCCCCGCGTCGCGCAATGCCTTCAGACTGTTGATCAGTTTGATATTGTCGCGCTGATGCAATCCGATGCTCGGTTCGTCGAGGATGTAAAGCACGTTGACCAGTTTCGACCCGATCTGAGTCGCCAGTCGGATCCGCTGGCTCTCCCCGCCGGACAGCGAACGCGAACTGCGGTTCAGCGACAGGTAGCCCAGTCCGACGTCCAGCAGAAAACGAAGTCGTTCGCGGATCTCTTTCAGGATTTCGTGTGCGATCTGCTCCTGTTTTTTCGAAAGGCGTTTTTCGATGCCTTCCATCCAGAGGGCGAATTCCTCGATACTGAGCGCCGACAATTCGGCGATGTTTTTTCCGTCGATTTTGAAATAGAGCGCTTCCTTGCGTAGCCGGCTGCCTCCGCAGACGCTGCATACGCGCCGGACGACGAATTGTTCCTTCCATTTGTCCCCTTTGCTGGACGCAGAATCGTCGCGCTGCTTCTCTATATAATCCGCTACGCCTTCCCACGAAACCATGTAATTGCCCGTACCGCCCAATTCGCGCGCATCGATTCGCAACGGTTCGCTGTCTCCGTACAACACGGCATTCAGCGCCTCCTCGTTCAGCGATTCGATCGGATCGTCGATCGTAAAGTCGTATTTCCGTCCCAGGGCTTCCAATTCGGCGAAAAGCAGGTTGTTGCGGTAGCGCCCCAACGGTTCGACCCCGCCGTCGCGGATCGATTTGCCGCCGTCGGGAACGATCCGCTCCATATCGAACACGGCCTCTTCGCCCAGCCCGTTGCAGTGCGGGCAGGCCCCTTGCGGCGAATTGAACGAAAAAGAGTGCGGAGCCGGCTCGTTGAACGCGATTCCGCTGGTGGGGCACATCAGGTGCCGGCTGTAAAACCGGACGTTATCGTCGTCGTAATCGTACACCATCATCGTGCCCTTCCCTTGCTGCATCGCCTCCTGCAAGCTTTTCAGCAAACGGCTGCGGACATCCGGTTTCACGACGAGCCGGTCGACGACCAGTTCAACGTAGTGGATCTTATAACGATCGAGTCGCAACCCCGCGAAAATTTCTCGGATTTCGCCGTCGACCCGGGCATACAGATAGCCTTTTTTAGCCAATCCTTCGAACAATTCCCGGTAATGTCCTTTGCGACCGCGCACCAGCGGAGTCAACAAGGCGATTTTCCGACCGTCGAAGTTCCGAAGGATCAGATTGCCGATCTGATCGTCGGTATGGTGTACCATCTTTTCGCCCGTTACCGGAGAATAGGCATCCGACGCGCGGGCGAACAGCAGCCGTAGGAAGTCGTTGATTTCGGTTACCGTTCCGACCGTCGAACGCGGATTTTTGTTCGTAGTCTTTTGCTCGATGGAGATCACGGGACTCAGCCCGGTGATCTTGTCCACATCGGGACGCTCCATCGTTCCGACGAACTGCCGCGCATAGGTCGACAGCGTTTCCAGATAGCGGCGCTGTCCTTCGGCATAGATCGTATCGAAAGCCAGCGACGATTTCCCTGAGCCCGAAAGCCCCGTTATGACGGTCAGCGAATCGCGGGGAATCTCCACATCCACGTTTTTCAGGTTGTGTACCCGCGCTCCGTATATTTTTATCGTATTGTTCTCAGACATTGTATTTTCTTCACGCCCCGCGTCCGGATTAATCGTCGGTACGGAATCCTCCGTTGGGCACCTTGATAACGAAACTGCGGCGCGCTTTATTATCGTAATCGTAATCGCGTATCCAGTGGTTCAGTTCCCGCAACATCTTGTAGGTCGTCCCGTTGCTGCGCGCTACGGCGGACCAGTCGATGGCCGCATTGTCCACGGTGACCTCGTGGTAATCGGTCAACGGCTGATAATAGTCCTCCCGTGCGATCCGGTATCCGTAGGTTTCCGGGTCGGAAGCGATCAGTTTGAAAGCGAGTACCCGGAAAACATACCGCATGGTCTCGTCGGGCAGAAACAGGTCGTAATAGGAATTCACGCCCTGTTTTTCGAGACGCCTGGAGACGCCGGCTATCCCCGCGTTGAACGATGCCGCCGCCAGCGTCCAACTGCCGAGACGGGCTTTCGCATCCGCCAAATACTTGCAGGCGGCTTCGGTCGCCCGTTCGATATGGTAACGTTCGTCGACGCCGCCGGACATGAACAGTCCGGCCGATTTGGCATAAGGAGGCATCAATTGCCACAGTCCGGCGGCCCCGGCTCCGGAACGGACATCCGGATCCAGTCCGCTTTCGGCCATGCAGAGGTATTTGAAATCGTCCGGGATACCGTATTTTTTCAGGATCGGTTCGATCACCGGAAAGTAGCGCGTCGTCGCCAGCAGCGTTTGCGTCGTCCGCGAGTGCAGGTACATCGTCGTCAGCACTTCGCGCAGCAGGCTCTCACGGGTATCGTAATTTCCGAGCGGCACCGGCTCGCCGGCAAAATTCAATTCGCGGGGAAGCGACGGAACGACGACCGGAGCGCACGGATCGGTCGTCGCAGGCATCAGCGGAGGTTGGGCGCAAGCCGCTACGGAAACCGTCAGCAGGAGCGTACAGATAACGTATTTCATAGGTGTTCGATTTCTGATTAACATACAAAGATACGAAAATATTCGCTACCGGAAGCCCCGGCGAAGCCGCGCAATCCCGATTTAACGGTAACGCCGGCAAGTTTATTGAGCTAAAAAAGATGATATGTGCCGGAAATAACTTATTTTTACGAAAAATAATTTCCATCATGTTAGTAGCAGGTCATTATTATACGCTCAAAGTCAATCGGATTTCGGACTACGGACTCTATCTCGCGGACGAAGACGGGAACGAAGTGCTGTTGCCGAATCGTTACGTATCCGTCGATTACAAACCCGGGATTTCGCTGGAAGTTTTCATTTACCACGATTCGGAAGACCGGTTGGTGGCTACGACCGAACGCCCGCTGGCGACGGTCGGCCAGACGGCCTGCCTGAAAGTGGTCGATAAAACGGTTCACGGAGCATTTCTGGACTGGGGGCTCCCGGCCAAAGACCTGTTCCTGCCCAACCGGAATCAGTCGTCGCGCCTGGATATCGGGAAAAAGTATCCGGTCTACCTCTATACGGATAACATTACCGGACGCGTCGTTGCGACGACTTACCTGAAAGGATTTATCAACAACGTCGAGCTGACGGTATCCCCGCGCGAGGAAGTCGATATCCTGATAGCCACCGAGACTCCGATCGGATTCCGCGTCGTGATCAACGACCGGCATTGGGGTATGATCTACCGCAACCAGATTTTCCAGCCCGTAGCGGTCGGCGATCGAATGAAAGCTTACATCGTTCGCATTACCGACGACAATCGGGTTGACCTCGCCTTGCAGGGCCAGGGGTACGACGAAGTTAAAAAATCGGCCGAGCGGCTGTTGGAGATCCTGCGTAAAAACGGAAATGCGCTGCCGGTGAATGACGACAGTAAACCCGAAAAGATCCGGCAACTTACTCAGATGAGCAAAAAAACGTTCAAGCGCAGCGCCGGTTACCTGATGAAACAGGGGAAGATCGCCATGGACGGACAACAGATCCGTCTGACCGAATCCGACTGACGGGCGGGTTTACAATAAATCTATTTTAAAAATCGTTAATTATAACGGTATTTTTAGTCCATTTGGATAATTCGGAATTGTCGGAGGCATGACAAATGAACTGGGTCTCGATGCTGTTGCACGCCTTGTTGAATTTGCACACCATAACAGGCTTTTTTCCGTCGTTTCCGGGATTCGGCTTAGACTGCAGCAGTACGTTGTACTTCAGCGTGCGATCGTCATCCCGGACTATAACGGCGCTCGCCATGTCATTACCGGACGGCAAATGATAAATTTCCAAAATGACATATCTTTCCATAACCGCAAAACCGATTTACAACCGGCGCCCCTCCGGTTTTTTGCAACAAAAGAAAAGCGTGGGCCTGTAGACTTATTCAAGCTGATAAGGTTCTGGCAAACCTGCGAATGTTAAATAAGCAACAGCCCACGCTATACTTAACAGTATAGGACGTGAGAGAATTTTGCTTATTCTCCATTCTTTTGAATTTACCAGATTCTATCAACGAGAATAAAGCCTAACACTTTCCGTGTTCAAACAAGCTCGTCGCCCGAAAGCAACGAGACAAAATTAACATTTTTTTCAAACACTCCGTGCAAAATTCCTTTTTTTGGGCTGTTGCTATAATAAAAATAGCACAATCTTTCGAAAAATCCGCTATTTTATATTTATAAGATCATTGTAAATTAAATAAATATTGTCCGATATTTTGTTAAACTGAATCCTCGATTTTCCCGAAACGGCTCTTCCCGCCAGTCAACGGCCTCATTGTATTATTTGTCAGCCGGTTGCCCGGGCGATACCGGATGCTTCCTTTCCGTCGAAAACGAATACGGAAAATCTTCCGGGGCGATTCCCCGCTTTTTATTCGGAACGCGATCCATCTTCACCTGCAATTTACCTCCCCGCAGCAGATTGCCGTGGGTAAGGTAATTTTTCGTATATTTTTCTCCGTTCAGCGACGCGGAGCGGATGTAACGGTTCCCGGGGCCGTTCTCCGGCGCCTCGATCGTGAACAACTTCCCGTTTTCGAATCGGAGCACCGCCTTGCGGAACAACGGCGCTCCCATTACATACTGGTCGGTACCCGGACAGACCGGATAAAAACCGAGGGCGGAAAAGACATACCAAGCCGAAGTTTGCCCGTTATCCTCGTCTCCGCAGTAGCCGTCCGCCCGGCTGTTGTACAAACGGTTCATCACCTCGCGGAGCCAGTACTGCGCCTTCCACGGCTGGCCGGCATAATCGTACAGGTAGATCATGTGCTGCACCGGCTGATTGCCGTGAGCGTAGTTTCCCATATTCATCACCTGCATCTCCCGGATCTCGTGGATAATTCCGCCGTAATAGCTGTCGTCGAACAGCGGCGGAACGTTGAATACCGAATCCAGCATCTGCACGAAACCGTCCGGACCGCCCATCAGATCGACCAACCCCTGCGGGTCGTGAAAAACGCTCCAGGTATAGTGCCAACTGTTCCCTTCCGTGAAAGCGTCGCCCCACTTCAGCGGCGAGAACGGGCTCATAAACGCCCCGTTGCGGTTGCGGCCGCGCATCAGACGGGTCTCCGGATCGAACAGGTTCCGGTAATTCATCGCCCGCTTCTCGTACAACTCGACTTCTGACCGGGGCTTTCCCAATGCTGCGGCCAGTCGCGAAATGCACCAGTCGTCGTAAGCATATTCAAGCGTGCGCGCGGCGCTTTCATTGATTTTGACATCGTAGGGAACGTATCCCAGGCGGTTGTAATATTCGTATCCGAGGCGTCCGGTAGAAGACACTTTCGGATGAACGGCCTGCGTGCCATGCACCAACCCTTCGTACAGCATTTCCGCATCCCCGACCTTCACGCCTTTGAGGTAAGCGTCCGTTAGTACGGAAGCCGAATTGTTCCCCACCATGCAGCCGCGGTGACCGGGACTCGCCCACTCCGGGAAAAAACCGCTCTCGCGGTAGGTGTTCAGCAATCCTTCCTGCATCTCCCGACTCTGCGACGGATACATCAGGTTCAGCAGCGGAAACAGGCTGCGGAACGTATCCCAAAAACCGGTATCCGTGTACAGGTAGCCGGGCAACACCTTCCCGTTGTACGGACTGTAATGAACGACCGTTCCCCGCGCGTCGATCTCGTAAAATTTCCGCGGAAACAGCAGCGACCGGTACAGGCAGGAATAGAACGTGCTCAGTTGGTCGTCGCTGCCGCCCTCTACGTATATGCGGCTCATCGCTTCGTTCCAGGCCGATTTCCCCTGCGCGACGATCCGGTCGAACGAGTTACGGCCGAGTTCCTGCAGGTTCAGCTGCGCTTGCTCGAAACTGATAAAAGAAGAGGCTACCCGCGCATGCACGACCTCTCCGCGCCGGGTGCCGAATCCGATGACGGCTCCCGTATGATCGCCGGTTTGCTCCGAAGCATCGGTCATCGAACCGTTGACGACCGTTTTGCAGAACGTGAACGGCTTGTCGAAAACGATAACAAAGTAGTTCTTGAAATTTTTCGGAACGCCGCCGCTGTTGCGGGTCGTATAGCCGATGATCTTGTTCTCCTCGGGAATGACGCGCACGAAGGAACCCCGGTCGAAAGCATCGACGACTACGTACGAGTCCCCTTTCGGAAACGTAAAACGGAACATGGCGGCCCGGTCGGTCGGGGTGATTTCCGTCGTTACGTCGTAATCCGCCAGATAAACGCTATAATAGTACGGCTTGGCCGTTTCGGCTTTGTGCGAAAACCAGCTTGCCCGTTTGTTCTCATCGAATTCGGGGCGGCCGGTCAGGGGCATCAGCGAGAACTGTCCGTAATCGTTGATCCACGGACTGGGCTGGTGCGTCTGTTTGAATCCCCGGATCTTATCGGCCGTGTAAACATAAATCCAGCCGTTTCCCATTTTGCCGGTCTGGGGCGTCCAGAAGTTCATGCCCCACGGCCTGGCGATCGCCGGATAGGTATTGCCGGTCGACAGTTCGTAAGTAGACTGCGTTCCGATCAGCGGATTGGCGTATTCTACCGGATCGAAAGCGCGCTCCTCGCCACGGGTGTGCATCGTAACAAGCACGGCCGTCGCCGTGAGGCACAATATCTTCGTTATCTTCATATCGTTATTACTTTTTGTCCGGCACGGAAAACGTCGCCGTGGCGCAGTCCGTCCGGCTCATCAATCTCGTCTTTGAATACGCCGTCGGCATTCGCTTCGCGCACGATAGTTTCTTTTTCGTACCGGAGCGCTACGTACTCCGGTCTGCTGCCGGTATCAAATATAGGATATTTTTCCGAAATAACACAATCGAACACGGCCGACTGTCGTTCGAAATCTTTCTGCCTTTTTACGGAACGGCTCGTTTTACGCCCTTTAAAAACGAAAACGGATCGCGGATTCGGCCGGTACGGAACATAATTTGCACAGGCGTACCGAAAACGACTCGATGCAAAAAGGAAGACAGGAAGCGTTTAGCGGCGGGGTGCTGTTTGCGAGCGCCGTTGCCTTCCGGATGCGGGAACGCGCCCTGATCCGGTCGCCGTGACGCTGAACAACGGCAGGAAAAAAGCGCTCTACCAACTCAGTATCGCGGCGATCTTCGTCCATATCGCGATCTCGATCGGCTGCTACGTCGTCGTAGCGGCCGTCTGGCGGTTCCGGCGAAAAAACTGGAACGGTCGATTGAAAAATAATGTTACCGAATCGCCCTTTCGCAAACGAAGCGAATCTAAAATCGTCCGTCGAACGGAATACGTAAAAAGGACGCTGAAAAGCGTCCTTTTTATGACCGTGAGCTGTTTACGAGACTTGAACTCGTGACCTCTTCCTTACCAAGGAAGTGCTCTACCACTGAGCTAAAACAGCAATATTTCATATCGAAACCTCGGGTGCGGCACCTTTGGTTTTGCGGGGACAAAAGTAATATTTATTTTTAAAATACCAAAACTTAGCCCGAATTATGTACGAAGAAATTCGATTACCGCCGACATTGCCGTTCTTTCCGGAGCGGAACGCTGAGCCCGAAGTACAGATTGGCCGCGGAAGCTTTGATCGGAATGAACTGCGGATTCACCTTGGTAAACATATAATCGCTGCCGACAAAGAAGTTGATCCACGACGGGCTGAAGTTAAGCGCGAAACCGAACGTCTTGAAAGCGCTGTGAACGAACGAATAGCTGACCGTCGCGGCGAACCAGTCGATCGGACGATAATTGACCGAAGCGGTCAGTTCGGTATAGATTTTCGGCTTGTAGATGCGGGTGCTGGAAAGCAGGCCGAAGCCGACCCGGTTCTGCGCTACGGAATACTCGGCGCCCACGTTGATCGTACTGCGCAGCAATGTAGTGCGACTCCGCGAAGGGGTCTCCGAAAAATGAAACAGGTTTTGCAGGTTGCCGGTCAGGTCGTCCATCTGGTCGCTCATCGAGTTGTCCGGCTGATCGTCTCCGATCGGCAGGTCGAAACCGTCGAAATCGAAATCGCCCTTTGCCGCGCCGTTGACCGTCGAGCGTTTGCTCCACGTAATGAATCCGAAATCGATCACCGCTCCGGAAACCGTAAAATTGTCCAGTACTTTAAAGGTCGCTCCGAAATCGATGGCGCTTCCGTAACCGGCCGCTCCGGGCGAATGATAGTCGAACCCGTCGATGTATTCCCGGTCGTTCTTGTCGGTGCTGAATTTCGGGCGCAGCCCCTGTACCGAAGCGGACATATACCCTTCCGAAGTAATCCGCCATGCGTCCCCGTTCATAACGGCGTGCAGATTATTGAAATAGACGTCCGCATTGCCGGCTCCGACCAAGAACTTATATTTTCCGCCGATCGTCCAACGACCGTTCAGCGGGTGCGAGTATCCGACCGATACATCTACGTAAAAGTCGGCATATACGTGCAGTTTCTTGATATCGTAAGTCGTTCCTTCCAGCCCCGAGCCGTATTTCATGAATTCGAACAGCGATTTGGGAACGTTGCCGCTGACGGTTCCCTTGACTCCGATACCGATCGTCCAGAAACCGTGCCCGGAAAACCAGCCGGCCGAAACGATCTCGGTCGCTATGTCGGCATTCAACTGGTTGTTCGTCTTAAGTCTGCGCAGGAAAGATTCAGCAGGAACCGACGGGTCCATAAAAGTCACCAGGCGTCCGTCTGTCCGGTAAAACAGATCGCCCAGAGCCATGCCGTTCGAGGCGTACATCGCCGAAACGGAACCCGCGGCCGGGATGGCAACGAATCCCCGGACCGGACGGAAGGCCGGATTCATCGAGGTTCTCAGCGTAGCCTTGTCCATAAAATATGCGGTGCGCAGTTGCTGTGCCGCAGCCGTCAGAAAACCGCACGACAAGCAGGCGAGCAATAGGAATTTCTTCATAATCGGGTCGGGAGTTTATAACCTCTTTCGGTTGTCTTATTCGTTGGTGGTGATATTGATTCCTCCGCTCTTGCGAAGTTTCAGCGTCAGCTTGGCCTGCTGATCCGGTCGCAGGTGCCGTCCGGCCAGCGCGTCGTCGCAATAAGCTTCGAGCCGGATGCGGAGGTTACGGGCATTTTTCATTTTAGGCATGTCCGCTTCTGTAATGACGAACGATACATCGCTGACTTCGCCGTCGGTTCCCAGACCGCCGCCCTTGACCTTTTGCGGCTCGAAATCGATTCCGACCGGAACGTCCGCCGCATCCGTAACGATCAGGTTCATATCGAAATTCAGCGGCAGGGAGTTGGTCACACGACCGTAAATTTCGGCCGAGCCGCCGGAAAACAGGTAATCGATCAGATCCGCGTCGAATACTTCGTCGACCGTCTGATCGGTCTGTCCTCGGAAATCGGCGGCGGGAGCGAGCGGAATCTCGGCCGTGTAGGCGATCCGGGCGAAAGCGTCTTTCGGATAGAAGCAGGCGCGCGAATCGGTCAAGTCGGTATCCGTGCGTACCTCCGTACGAATCGCTATATCGTCCGGAGAGATCCGGATCAGATCGTTGACCGGACATGCCGTGAATGTATATTCCGCCGGAACGTCACGGTCGGAAGCGCCGAGCCAGATGTTGCTGACGGCGGTTTGTCCGTAAGCGCCGGGAGCATTCATCGTGATGCGGTCGACCGTAACCGACTCCGTAGCGCCGGAGCGATCGTTGACCGAAGTCATCGCGAACGATGCCCGTAGCGGGATCCCGATGTTGCTCTGCGCCGTCAGCCGGATGCGCGGATCGGCAAAGCTCAGCACGTTGTCGTCGCCGTCGAACAGGTCGTCGAGTCCTTCGGTCGCGATATCAACCTGTCCCGCCGTAAAATTATCGTCGATCAATCCGTAAATCACCCGGAAGTCGGGCGACGAGATCCCCCCTGAAATTCGGAGCCCGGGACTCCCCGAAACGGACAGCGAAGAACCCTTTTTGATCCGGAGCGAAGCGTTATACGCGATCCGGTCGTCCGCGCCGACGACCGCTTTTTGCAACAGGAGGCGTACCGTTTTCTGGCTGCCGGCCAGTTCCCGCATCGGGATCGTACAAGTATATTCGGAACCGGTGAAACTGCCATCCTGCCCGGTTTCGGCAGCCAGGCGGTATCCTTCCGGGAAAGATGCGCGGAACACCATTTCGGCATCTCCGCCGTCGAGCCGAAGGTTGTCGACGGAAAGTTCCAGTCCGAGGCGCGACGCCCCGTTGCGGTTATCGAACAGAACGGAATCGAGCCGGGCGATATCGTCCGTCGTCAGGTTGAGTTCGACGGCGGATTCGCCGAGTTCGATCTCGGCATCCTCCGGATAATCGTGGGGATGTTTTCCCGGGACGAGCGGAATGTCGAGCCGGGATTCCGGAAATTCGGAATCCCCGAAACCCACTCCGCCGGGCATATCCACGTCGATCCCGCCGGAATACCGCGCCACGTAATTTCCGGCGTCGTCGATCGTGATCTCGTCGTTATCCCCGACGTTGATAATATCTCCCGCAGAAATAACTCCCGTCCCGAGCGGCAGGGTCAGGTCGTTTCCGATCGTAATATCGTCCGTATCCAGATCGGACAGATCGTATTGCTTGTCGATACACGAATATTGCCCCGCGAAAATTGCAAGAACAGCAATTCTGCAGGCTCCTCGTAGTATATTTACCATGTCGTTCGGGATTAGCGTATGTAACAGGATACGAAAAAACCGTTACCCCAATTAAGGAATAACGGTTAGCGGTCAAGATATTTATTATGTAGTAGGCGTATTTTTTATACCGATTGATTTCAGGTTCGGTGTTGGTGTTCCTTTGATCTTATAGAACAATTCACTTCTTTTGCTGATTTGTCTGTCGAAAGATTCATAACCGTTTTCAGTGGCAAAGTTTCCAATACATCTGGGAGAAGTAACTAAAATTCCTATACTTTCCATGATTTTTATAACTTCAGAAGAATGCATAATTCGTTTGAATCCTAATGCTTCCCTACGTTCTTTGGAAATGTAATATTGTTTATACTTTCCCATATCAATACTCCCTCCAGAATTTAATACACAAGTAATGAGTTTCATTATCTTTCATTAGGTATGAAGAAAATCCTTCATACTCAATACCATCAAGAATCTGATTTGCAATACTGTAAGCTCTTTCGACTTCCGTATCAATTAATTCGAATGGCAATACAATATCATAAGCTGACAGAGAATTAAATACAGCCTCGCTGGTATATACGCCATAAGATTCAATCCGTGCAAGGAGATCGCTATACAATTGATGTGACAATGTCCTTGCCTTATTTCTGATTTTTTGAATTTCTTTCATTTTGTATTTGTTTTGTTTAATTATTAGTTGAAAAAAGGCCCTGCAACATTAAGCCTGAAGAACAGGCATTTAATAATTGCAGGGTGAAAATATAGAAGTGGAATGCTGAAAATCATACATTCCTTGAAGATGCGTATAGTTAAGGTTTGGGTATAAGTAGGTTCTTTTGATTTGTTGAGCTGTATGAATTTATTTATTGAATAAATTCATACCACAGAAGCGTCATAATATAACAACTATATTAGATAACTAAAAAGCACAACACCCCCTTTCCCCTAATCAAAAACCATCTAAACATATCCTTTATGTTTTTTGTGATAGATGTACCGGAAGCCCTACTTTACATATGCAATCTACTCGAACAATCGTAGCATTCATATTCCCGGTGTCTATTGATATATACCCAGAAGTGTACAAGAAATATATATCAACACCGCACGTCTCACCAATTCGTTATTACAGTTAGATTACTATACGGTTTTTCGCTTTCGCTTAGTTCCTGTCCCTTTTCCATTCAGGTAGCTAATTTTTTAATCAAGTCAGGCTTAAAGCCTTGTTACTCAATCCAAAGATAAAGCGCAAGCACCGCTCTTTGGTACATCTTTCATTTTGATAAAAAATCGAAACTCATTGTTATTGTAGCGGTGAAAGAAACGCAAGCATTTATTCACCTACCAACTACTTAACAGTCTATTAAAAACAAGATCAAACCGGGAGTAATCTCAACCAGACATTCTATCTTGTTCATGTATAAGAATAAGAAAATAAAATCGAAAAGTTTAAAAGCCGATTCAGTTCATAATAATCAAACCCTAGAAAAGTAGACAAAACAGGTCAACAAATTACAGACTGGGGAGTAGCAACCTTCCAGAAGTCTTATGATCCTTATTTGAATCCCTGGCATATTTAGGGCATATCTATTGCTTATGTCAAAATAAGTACTTATATTTGTACAACAAAACGTACAATAATATGAGAACAGCGAATTATTCAGACTTAAGAAACAACCTAAAAAGCTATATTGATTCAGTGATAGATGATTCTGAAACAGTAATAGTTAATCGTGGCAAGGGTACCGGAGTTGTTATGATCTCTCTTGACGAATACAATGCAATCAAGGAAACAGAGTATATTATGTCTTCCCCAGAACTAATGAAACGCATTAAAGAAGGTGAGGCTGACATTAAAGAAGGTAAGGGTAAAAAGCTTGATATAGACGATCTATGGAAGTAATATTCTCACCTCAGGCATTAGAAGATATTGAATATTGGAAGAAAAGCGGTAATAAAACCATTATGAATCGAATTACCGCTTTACTTGCTGATATTGTACTTCATCCTTTCAGTGGCATAGGTAAACCAGAAGCGTTAAAATATGATCTTACAGGCTATTGGTCTAGGCGTATCAACTCAGAACATAGAATCGTTTACTCGGTTCATAACGACATGATTGAGGTACATATATTGTCAATGCGCTTCCATTACCACAAATAAAGAATCCTTCCCAGTATTCTTACATGAAGCTGGGAAGGATTGATTTTTCATAGCTGGCATTAATTAGTATGTAAATTACATCAACAATATATCAAAGCAGAGAAAGCCTTGATTATTCTTTTTCAGCCAATTGATTCAACACTTTCTTCGGTAATCTCTGTTTTGCAGAAACGACCAAATAGTTATCAGATACAAGGAACCCATTAGTAAACAACTCATGCATGCGATCATGCATATAGATTGAGAAATTAGGATCAACGTATGCAACAAAGGCAAAAGCTAAATATGCATGCATCATTGTATCTCCATTGTCATCAACAAGGAAAAGTTCATTTGGATCATTAATTTTCAACTTATCAGCATAGTAATTGATTAACGATTTATTTCTATCCTTGAAATCATCTACGGTACACACTTCAAGGTCTGCATTCCTAAGTTCTAGAAATTTTGTAGCATTAAATACGTCTACTCCCATCACATGTCCAAAAAGCAAGTCTGGGAGTTCAGGATACCATGCTCTGTAATTATGTTTTAAACTCATTTTTACGGACTTAACACATTGTATATCAGTCGATCCTTTATGCTGAGGAGCGGGTGTGTTATCCAGCGTTCCATTAACTACATCTATATCTTTTCCTTGAATCTTATTGTATGTTTCGATCACACGATCAGCAGCCTTATTTGCAAGTTCTTTCAGTTCTTCATCGCTATACTTATCTATGGCATTGAAAACTTTTTTTTGTACTTCCTGGGATATATTACCACATTGGTCTAATAATTTTACGGCTTGCGTCTTAATCGCAGACTTGCTAGTTGGTTGTTTTACTTCTTTCAGTAAGTTCATTACAATGCAGTTCGTGATTGTTACTTGATAATCTTTCATTTTTTCGTATTACTTTTTATTGTAATACGAAATATAGTGATATTAAATTATGCTATACTATATTTCGTATTGGTTTGTTTTATTATTTCAATTGATTTATAAAGTCTTTATATCTTACAATTTTATGTAAAGCGATTTTATGTATGGCATTATTATGCAATACTATTTAATGTATTATCAATTCAGGTACGTTCATTCCTAATACGTTGACATTCTTTGATAAAATTTCTTTTGCTACAAATCTCATTACATGTATCAACGATATTGCTTTGCTTGATCATATATGAATGCGTATTTGTACTAATATTGGTAGATACGTACAGGAATCCCAATTGCTTGAGTTTTTCTACATGTTTAGCTACGCTTCTTGTTGGAATGTTGGTATGCTTAGATAAAAGGGTATAAGAAATAATTACCGCTTTCTCTTGTTTAATACATCTTTCCCAGATCACAGCCAACAATGCCGCTTCAGCTGGAGAAAGTAACATATTTAGGGTTGTATCCCAATTGATTGTATTTGTATTGTTCATTTCGCTCTATTACTTTCTTGGTACGCTAATATTTTTTCCATGTTTTTTTGTTGCGCTTGTTCTGTGTATTGATAATAATGTTTGTCAATCATTTCAGGAGTATTTCCCATCATTTTTGAAACGTCAAGCGTTGGACATTCAGCACTAATGGCGTGCGTTGCAAATGCGTGCCTTGCAGCATACAAAGAAATGACAGGCAATTTCAATTCTTTACAAATAGACCTAATATAATCCCTGCAATAGCAATAAAAGTTTGTGACTGTCTTTTCTTGATCATTAACACTACATTTGTCAATAATGGGAAAAACGAAGTTATTTTGTGTTTGTTCACGATACTTATCTATCAATTGCTCCATTTTCGGAGTTATACTAATATATTGTTTTTTAACTTTGAATCCGCCTACGGTTTTCCATCGTGTAGGAGTTAACATATTGTTTTGCACGCTATCATATTTCAAGTAGCAAATATCAATGGGAGCCATTCCACCAGACAGATAAGAAAAAAGAAAGAAATCAAGGTATAATTGATATTTTGACAAATCAACTCGCTTCCCTGTTTTCTTTGGCTTTGGAGTATAAGAGCATAAAATTTGAATTTGGTCATAAGTAAGAATAATATGGCTGTATTCTTCATCTTTTGCGATTTTAGGCAATTTTTTCCATGCTTTCATATTCACACCGAACACATCTTTCATGTCCGCTGCATTACATAACGCCTTCAAGTTTTTCATATTGGTTGTAATTGTTCCTTTATTTCCTTTGGACTTATCATATGAATTGTTATAATCCATAAAATCAGATAAAAATAGAACTGTAAGGTCAGAAAAAGACAATGTTTCCCAATTCACATTGCGACTTTTGCAAAATTCCATAAGGCGAACCATACAAGTATTATATGCGCTAGCGGTATTTTTTGAAGTTCGTACACTACTACCGTTTACACGCTTATTATTCAACAATAATTGAATTTTTTCTTCAAAAGCACTTTTCACCAAAGTACTTTGGTCTATTCCATGTGTCCCCTTAGTACGTTTGTTATATTCAACTTTCAAATCTTTGGCGCCAAACTCAATATTGTTTTTCTCCCAGTAATCACGTATAGATTCTAATATATCAATAACTGGATCAATTAAGGATCTTAATTCTTCTTTTCGTTTGCATTTGGTGGAAATGCACTGATTTTTTCTATCTATTTCATTAGGGAACACATTTTCTCCCAATGAAATATATTCATACTTACCATTAACGCTGATACACACTGATAGCGCTATTCCCCTAGAAGCAGGGTAAAACTTCACATTCATAATTGTTTGAAATTTTATTTCGGCCCGACACACAACAACGATACTTTCACGCTAAATTAGCCGCAAACTTTTTTGCAAATGTTGATGAAAATAGCCTTTTTTATAGCTGTAATAGGTTATTTTCCTAAATTGTTATGTCGTAATATTGTGCACAAGAATCGTGCTTATTCAGGTTATAATCAGCTTGTTACAGCACAAGCTGATAGTTTAGATTCGCAAAGTTAAAAAGAAAATTTGAATAAACAATCTTCTGTGTGCGAAATTAGTAAATATAATTTATATCTTTGCACAAGTAATTTAAGAACTGAACAGTATGAATAAGATTTGGTTATTTGGAGCCGCTATAAGTATGGTATTAGCATTCGGCTCATGTAAACCTAAACAGAGTGCGTATAAGGCTGCTTACGAACAAGCCAAAGAAAAAGAGTCTACAGCTCCTGTTGAGGTAGTAGAACAAGAAGAAGAGATTGTTGAAGAGGTTGCCCCGGTTTCCAAACCCAGAACATCTACAGCAACGACTCGCTCGGAAAAAATCAACGCTGCGCAAGGTTCTGCGATACATCAGACGATACTGGGGATACCTGGGAGCATCGATCATTCTCGCGGCGGTGACGGTGGCGCTTACCCTGTATCTTCCGATTCTGATCGGTCAGGCGGTCGACCGGATTGTGGGAAAGGGAGCCGTTGACTTTGCCGGGATCTTTGTGATTCTCAGAAAGATGGCGGTCATCATCGGACTGACGGCAGTGGCACAG
>ERZ839767.3814-NODE-3814-length-16443-cov-4.482487_pt1 | contig 16443 bp, 18 predicted proteins | sample MGYA00519879_ERZ839767 | MGnify/ENA primary metagenome ERZ839767 (study PRJEB31850, sample SAMEA3708852) | human gut metagenome | biome: human gut; feature: human-associated habitat; material: faeces | place: China | collected 2014 ...
TTTGGAACGTAGTCCGGCGAATTTTTCTTTTTGTTTCGTTTTTCTTTTTGTTCGGACAAAAAGAAAAATGAAAAACATCACTTCACCACCCCAATCTCCCCCAGCCACTCTTCCGCCAGTACGGTCCAGCTATTCGTAGTACCCGGATTATTCCGCAAAGCAATACTATGTCCCCCTTCAGGGAAAATATGTAACGTACTCTTCGCCACATCCTTCTCTTTCAAAGCCGTAAAATAAGCGATACTGTTCAAACAAGAAACCGAACGGTCGTTCATGGCATGCACCACAAAAGCAGGCGGAGTTTGTGAAGTCACCCTCTTATCACAAGAAAACAAGGCACGTAACTCCGGCGTATCATACTTGCCCAACAAATTCTCACGACTTCCCTTATGAGCTATATCCCCCATCGAAATGACCGGTGAAATGAGAATTGTAAAATCAGGCATAAAAGAAACTCCATCCAATTCATCCCCAACACGACTCCAGTCCTCAGTAAAAGTAGAAACACAAGCAGACAAATGAGCTCCGGCCGAACAACCCATCACTCCAACCTTCTCCTTCTGTATACCCCACTTATCCGCATGTGCACGAATATAACGGATAGCCCGCTGCGCATCCTGCAAAGGAGCCTGATAGCTAACCTTTACATCCGGCGACTGCGGCAAACGATGATTCAGTACAAATGCCGTAACACCTATCGTATTGAACCACTTAGCCAGTTGAAAACCACTTATCTGATAAGCCAACCGGGCATATCCTCCACCCGGTATAATCAAAACGGCAGCCCCTTTGTTCTCTGCTTTAGAAGGCTCGAAGACATAAAATCCGGGAGTTCCAACCTGATAAACCCGCTCATTTGCAATACTATCCGGCAGAGCCAAATTCTTACTATTCGGCATCTTCCCTTTTTCCCATATAGGAAGAAATTCTTGAGCATGTAACGAAATTACCCCAACCGACAGGGCAACTAAACAAAATAATATTCTTTTCATAGTCTCAATTATTTAAAGTTTCATCTGTTTTTATCTTTTCTTCAATCACGCCGATTATAGAGAACGGAAACACTTTATCCGCCTTACATAATAACTCCATAAAATACTGACGGGTCTCTGCTCTGGAATCCGCTCTGCCTGTACATGCCTCCATACATTCCTGCGGGCTTCTTTACGATACGAACGCATCTGCCAGAAATCCCATCGTGCCTTCCATACAGCCTTTGCATTCGGAACTTGACCTTTCAATAAAAAAGTGAAAGCAGCCACATAATCCAATACAGCACGTATACACAAAATAAAATATAACCGACCGGCAGGCAAATTCTTATAAAGCATAAATAAGTTATTCCGGAAATTCAGATAGGTTTTACGGGGATTCTCCTTATTCAGTGTCCCCCCTCCCACATGAAAAACTTTACTTTGGGGAATACAATAAATTTTCCGTCCGGCATGGCGGAGTCTCCAACAAAAATCGATTTCCTCCATGTGAGCAAAAAAACGGCCATCCAGTCCACCATTAGCCCAATAATCGTCCGAACGTACCATTAGCGCCGCACCACTTGCCCAAAATACAGGTTCTATCGAATCATATTGCCCCTCATCTTTTTCCACCACATCAAAAATACGTCCCCTGCAATAAGGATATCCGAGCTTATCCAAATATCCTCCGCAAGCACCGGCATATTCAAATTGGTCCTTATGATGCCAACTCAACAACTTGGGCTGGCAGGCAGCCGCCTCCGGATGCTTATCCATATATTCCAATAAAGGGATAAGCCAGTTTTCGGTCACTTCAACATCCGAATTCAACAGTAAGTAATAGTCTGCCGAAACCTCGGACAAAACCTTGTTATATCCTTCGGCAAAACCATAATTCTGCTCCAACCGAATGATACGTACCTGAGGAAACTCCTTCTCCACCCATTCGCACGAAGTATCCGAAGAGGCATTGTCTGCTACATAAACAGCCACTCCCTCCTGTTGCGAATACTGCACAACGGAAGGTAAAAAAGAGCGCAGCATTTCCAAGCCATTCCAATTTAAAATCACAACGGCAAGCCTATTCTTTTTTTCATTACACTTTTCTTCAGATACCTGTTCCATATACAAATTATTTAAACTTTTCCAGCCTACTAAACGGTTCAGTTTATACTCCCGACTGGGGTTCCATATACAAAATTATTTAAGTTTCTCCGGTCCATCCTTCTTGTCAGTTACATTTATGAGGACCTGTTTTTGTTCATCAATAAAACTCTATTTCTATCCGGATTCTCATTCATCTCTTTCAACCGACACTACCTCAATCACCCTCAGTCCGCAACGAAAACCCTTTCCTTCTTCTCAGGCAACGCCGTCTGGATGCTCTTATTCAGTATCATCCCACAAACATGAAAACCGTTTTTCAGACTATGCCATCTCTGATTAACATAATCAAACTTGACAATAGAGAATAATATTGAATACCACTCAACTATCTTATAATCGTTCCTTTCAAAGCTGTTTCATCTTCATTGAAACCACCTAACTTCACTTGCACCAGATGATTATCCAACGAAGCCGATTCATCCACTTCCACACGGATATAATTATCCGTAAAGCCATGCATCAACGCACCGGGTTTAGGTTTCTCCAACAATACGGTTTTCACCTGACCTATATGACGGGCATAAAAAGCATGAGTCTTCTCCTCGGAAAGTGCCAGCAAACGCTGGCTGCGAAGATGTTTTACTTCGGGTTTTACAACATGCTCTATTTTCAAAGCTTGCGTACCCGGACGCTCGGAATAGCTAAATACATGTAGCTGAGTAACATCCAATCCGTTTATAAACGAATAGGCATCCTCAAAAAAAGCATCGCTCTCTCCACGCGTACCTACAATTACATCTACCCCAATGAAAGCATCGGGAATCACAGAACGAATTTTTTCAATTTTCGATGCAAACAAAGCCGTATCATAACGCCTGCGCATCAACTTCAAAACATCATCCGAACCCGATTGCAACGGAATATGGAAATGAGGCATAAAAGCACGCGAATGAGCCACGTATTCAATCATTTCATCTATCAAAAGATTCGGTTCTATGGACGAAATACGATAACGTTCAATTCCCTCCACCTGGTCCAGTGCCTTAACTAAATCAAAAAAAGTTTCTCCGGTAGACTTTCCGAAATCTCCGATATTCACCCCGGTTATCACTATTTCTTTTCCTCCCTCCAAAGCAACCTGGCGAGCCTGTTCCACCAAATCGGCAATCTTCCCATTACGGCTCCGTCCTCTTGCAAAAGGAATGGTACAATAGGAACAAAAATAATCACATCCGTCCTGTACTTTCAAGAAATAACGCGTCCTGTCCCCGCGTGAACAGGAAGGAACAAACGAACGAATCTCTTTCATCTCCACAGTATGAGACTCTCCCTTCCCTTTCTTATGTAAATCACCTAAAAATTGAAGTAATTCTCCTTTTTGCTCAGCACCTAATACCACATCCACTCCTTCGATTTCCGCCACCTGTCCGGGCTTTAACTGTGCGTAACACCCTGTTACCACCACAAATGCACCCGGATGCTGTTTCACCAAACGATGAATGGCCTGTCGGCATTTCTTGTCAGCAGTTTCCGTTACCGAACAAGTATTCACTACACAAATATCCGCTTTCTCTCCTTTCCGCACGGTACGCACTCCTGCTTCCTGCAAAATTCGTCCTATCGTAGAAGTTTCCGAAAAGTTCAATTTGCAACCTAATGTATAATATACTGCTTTTTTGTCTTGAAATATAGAAGTATCAATCATATTTAGCTCTATTTTGGTCGCAAAGTTACGCATTAATCTCCATTCCCGAGGAAATTTAAACCTTTTATTACAACGGAGGACGAGAATATACCTACAAAAACAAATCCGAAAAACTTTAAGAATGAGATACTTATAAGAATCTTGAAAAAAAATCGAAAAAAAAGTGATTTTTAGAATACAACCTATTAAAAAAGTGCATACCTTTGCAGCGTTTTAATAAGCAAATGATTGTTTTATAGATTTAAAAGCAAAAAAAATGAAAAAATTAGTATTTTTATTCGTAGCATTTGCAGCTGTTTCTTTAGCATCATGCGGAAACAAAGCTGCTAACAGTGAAGAAGCTGCTGATACAACAGCTGTAGAAGTTGTAGAAGAAGCTGCTGAGATTACAGTTGACTCTGTACCTGCTGCTGATACTGTAGTTACTGATTCTGTTGTTGAAGCTGTTGTTGCTGAATAATTAACAACTGAAGAAATTTAAAGCCTGTTTCGCTAAGCGTAACAGGCTTTTTTATTTGTATAAATCCTCCCTCCAGTCAGGCAATAGAGTTAAATAGAGGTTCATTAGCCTGAAATCCAATGCTCTTTCAAACGGTTTCTGTTTCTACAAAGAAACATTCACCAAAGAACTTTCCCAAAAAAACAATGAAATTCTAAAGTCCTGTAATAGAGAGCGCAATATCCCAACCGAAACATAAATAAGCAAGTCCAACCATTCTTCTTTCAATTAAATAAATGAAACACGGAGCGGAGAATAAAGGAAACCTTCTTCTAATGCGAAAGAAAGACTTTCAGAAGGACAATAAACAAAAAGAGAGTATCTCAAAACAAAAAAGCCGGCTTCTTTCGAAACCGGCTCCCTTATATAATAAAACTTTTATTAAGCTTCTTCAGCAACTACAGTGAAAGGAACTTCAACTGAAACTTCTTTGTGAAGTCTCACTACTGCTTTATAAGAACCAACTTCTTTAACAGCATCTTTCACTACAATAATCTTTCTGTCAATCTTATGACCCAACTTCTCAAGTTCTTCAGCAATTTGTATATTACCAACCGAACCGAAAATAGTACCTGTTGAGCTTACTTTCGTAGCAATGGTCAAAGATACGCCAGCTAATTTAGCAGCAATTTCTTCTGCATCCTTTTTAATTTTCTCAAGCTTATGAGCGCGTTGTTTCAATTCCTCTGCCAACATTTTCTTTGCAGCCGGAGATGCAATAACAGCTTTACCGGTAGGAATAAGATAGTTACGGCCATAACCTGATTTCACTGTTACAATATCATTCTTGTAACCTAAGTTCGCTATATCTTCTTTTAATATAATTTCCATATAAATTCCTCCTTCTTATTATTTCATCATGTCAGTTACAAATGGAAGCAATGCCAAATGGCGAGCTCTTTTCACTGCCTGAGCAATTTTACGTTGGAACTTCAAAGAAGTACCTGTAATACGACGAGGAAGGATTTTACCTTGCTCATTCAAGAATTTCTTCAAGAATTCAGGATCTTTGTAATCGATATACTTAATACCGCTCTTTTTGAAACGACAGTATTTTTTCTTTTTAACGTCTACTGAAGGTGGAGTTAAATATCTGATTTCTGATTGTTGTTGTGCCATGATTAATCCTCCTTTTTAGCTGATTTAACATTTCTTCTTTTCGCAGCGTATTCAGCAGCATACTTATCCATTCTGAAAGTCAAGAAACGGATAACACGCTCATCACGACGGAAATTCACTTCAAGAGTGTCAATCACTGTCGGTTTTGCTTTAAACTCAATCAACTGATAAAATCCGGTTGATTTTTTCTGAATGGGATAAGCCAACTTTTTCAAACCCCAATTTTCCTCATTGATAATTTCTGCACCGGCGTCGGTCAGAATACCTTTGAATTTGTCTACCGCTTCCTTCATCTGAGCATCAGACAAAACGGGAGTTAAAATGAAAACGGTTTCGTATTGATTCATACTTAGTTAATTAATAAATTAAATAATATTTTTTTAAAAGCGACTGCAAAGGTAGACATTTTCCTCTAAACAGCAAACGTTTAAGCTTTTTTTCTTTCATAATTTATTTTTCCACGTCAAAATTGGGATTATTAAATCAGGTATGTTAACTTTGCAAAGTTGTTTAAACAATAATTTCATGACAGCACCATTTAATTTTGATATTAGACTTATCTTCGCGATTCTTAACGGAAAAGTTTCAGCTGCAATAAACAGGAAATTGTATCGGAACTTCAGGCAAAACGACTTGGAAATAACTCCCGAGCAATGGACCGTACTCCTCTTTTTATGGGAAAAAGACGGAGTCACCCAACAAGAGTTATGCAACGCTACATACAAAGACAAGCCGAGTATGACCCGTTTAATAGATAATATGGAACGTATGCATCTGGTAGTCCGTATATCGGATAAATCCGACAGACGCATCAATCTCATACACCTGACTAAAACCGGAAAAGAACTGGAAGAGAAAGCGCGATATGTAGCCAACCGCACGCTAAAAGAAGCATTATACGGACTCACGACCGAAGAACTAAGAATAAGTCAAAATGTATTGCGTAAAATTTTCACGAATACAAAAGACTAGCATTTTAGTCTTCATTCCAAATAAAATTAGGGGATAAAAGACTTTTTTGCTAAAATAATTTCTTCCATTAAAGAATTATGCTTTAATTTGTCACAAGAATGAATAAACTATAAAAATACACACGAATGAAAAGCTTATTAAAGAATTTAGGCTTAATACTGATTGCTATCGGAGCCATAATTTTAATCGTATGCTTCTTTTTAGGAGATACAAACAACAATGCAATCTTAGGTGGTTCACTTGCCACTATTATTATTGGTTTAATTGCGTATATTGTTTTGAACAAAAGAATTCCAGATTAAGCCTAAAGTAAATACGGAAGAAAAAAATAAAAAGGACTATCTTGATTCATCAAAAATCAGGATAGCCTTTTTTATTTTCACTAAACAAGCTTTCCATTACAACTATTTCATTACTTTTGGAAAAAGAAAAAATTCAGCATTCTTTAAATGGCCAAAAAGCAACTATTCCAATAAAAAAGCGCTCTATAAACACCACACTCAGGTTTCAGTATAGAAACAATCGAGTCTGATTCTGATAATCAGGAAAGGAAAGGGGAACAGAGTCTATAAGGAATAACAAACAGAACTAAAAAAGCACACTATCAATCAGTTCGTATAACTTCTAAAATCAAATACTATGCAACCACAGAATCAAAAGAAATCAATTATACAAATCGTATGCAGCTTTTTATTATTAGTTGCACTCTTTTTGCCATGGCTCACCCTCTCCTACCAGATAGGAAGTTATCAGGAGCAGGGACAGACTATCTCTTTCTTCGATGCCCTACAACTGATGCTCCAGTCAGGAGAGCAAGTATCCAACTGGTCCACCGCCACCAGTCATTTCATAAGTAACTATGCGGTTTTACTCTATATAATACCCATTTTGCTTATCATTAATATCATTATGCAGCTTATCAAATCTATACCCGTGCTGTCTTTCTACGCGTCCATTATTCCCGCACTCCTTTCTTACACCTTGTTATATTATAGCGTAAGATACGAATTCAACATGCAAGTACTGAAAAGTCCGGGTACTATCATAACCCTTTTTGCCGGAAGCATTGCCCTCATTGAGGCTTGGCTGCAAATAGGTTATGCCTGCAAAAGATACAAAGGATATCTGTTTTTTCTAATCGGATGCATCTTATTGGGAGTGATAGGCATTATTATCAGTATCGCCTATTCTCAATATCTGTATAGAACAGGTTCTTACACTGCCACAGGTTATGGTTCCCTATTCATGTATATCATATTGACCGCCACGCAATTTTTAGGTAATTTCGGCTTCCTCCACATCCCCTTCCTTTTTATCGGAGGCATCGGTATGGCTATAGCATCCGGAAAAAGACAGGACCTGCTGATGGAAAGTTCCGCAAACAGCCCTCAAAATTCAGCTATAGAGACCACCCAATCGGACGAAAATCCCGTCATAATGAAAAAAGAAGAAAGTCACATTCCGGAATCACCCACTTCTACCATACTTCGCTACGCCCCGCCTACCCTGCAGGAAGCATATAAAAAGGAAAAAGAAAAGGAGACAGAACAAACAGCAACACCTCCAAACGAAACCGGCGAAAAGAAAGAGAATGCAGCCCCTGCATATACCCCAAAATCCAATCAAGAAGAAGAAAACCTAAGGTATGCGCCTCCACAATACCGTAAAGAATAAAACATTGGCATCACCTTCACACAAAAATAGCCCGAGTTTGCATTCATACGTCGCAAACCCGGGCCGTTTTATCATCAAACCAGAAAAGAGAATTAAGCTTCTATTTCCGGAGTAATCAATTTATAACCCTTTCCGTGGATATTGATAATCTCGATAGAATCATCCGCTTTCAGATGCTTACGAAGTTTGGTGATATAAACATCCATACTTCTTGCATTGAAATAGTTATCATCAATCCAGATAGTCTTCAAAGCAAAGTCACGCTGAAGAATCTCATTGGCATGAGCGCAAAGCAGTCCAAGTAACTCCGATTCCTTTGTAGTCAGTTTAGTCTGTTTTCCATCGATAGACAAAATTTGCTTTTGTGTATCAAATACAAAACGACCAATCTTATACATATTGCTTTCTTTGTTTTTCTTTCCGCGTACACGACGCAAAATAGCCTCGATACGGAAAGTCAGCTCTTCCATGCTGAAAGGTTTCGTAATATAATCGTCCGCACCGATTTTAAATCCTTCCAATATATCTTCCTTCAAAGTTTTAGCAGTCAAGAAAATAATAGGAATCTCGGCATTCGCCGCACGAATTTCCTGTGCCAATGTAAAGCCGTCCTTTTTAGGCATCATTACATCCAACACACACAAGTCAAATTTAGTCTTCAAGAAAGCCTTGTATCCAGCTTCTCCGTCAGGACATAACTCAGCAAAATATCCTTTTGCTTGCAAATACTCTCTTAAAAGCATGCCAAGATTCTCGTCATCTTCGCATAACAAAATGGTCAATTTACCGTCCATATCGTTAATTTTTTAGTAATGGTAATACAATTATAAATTTAGTTCCTACTCCCAGTTCACTTTCGGCACGAATCATACCTTTGTGATCTTGGATTATTTTCTTTACGTATGCCAGACCCAAACCGAATCCCTTCACATCGTGCAAGTTTCCGGTATGCACCCGATAAAACTTATCAAATATCTTTTTCAAATTCTCCTTTTTAATACCAATTCCATTATCCTGAATTGATATATAGAGTTTTCCGCTTTCATTCCATGTACGTATATTCAACAGCAAATCCTCTTCCGGTCGTTTGTATTTTACCGCATTATCCATTAAGTTAAATATCACGTTGGTCAAGTGCATTTCATCGACAAATATCATCGGGTCGGCCGCACTTAAATCCGAGGTAATCTTACCGTTGTATTTCTCCACTTTCAATGTAAACGTATTAATCACTCCGGATATCAGTTCGTTTGCATTCACCTCTTTCATCTTCAAGGTAGCCTTCTGCCGTTCAAACATCGACATCTGCAGCACCTTCTCCACCTGGAATCTTAACCGCTTTGTCTCATCATTTATCACTCCGGATATATGCTGGAACATCTGGGGCGACTTTCCTACCGCCGGGTCTTTCAACATCTGTGCAGCCAACGATATCGTTGAGATAGGTGTTTTAAACTCATGCGTCATGTTGTTTATAAAGTCATTCTTTATCTCTGTCAACTTCTTCTGACGGAATATCAGATAAATGGTGAAGATAAAGGTAACCAACAACACAAAAGTAAAAATCAACGAAGGTATCATAAACCGCACGGAATTAAAAATATAATCATCCATGGTAGGGAAATGTACCTTCAACATTCCCATCTTTGAAGGCGGGTCGTTACGAAAGAGAATCTGTGAAAAGGTATTTTCTTTTCCTTTCTCCTCGAAATCGGGACACCGATATACTTCACGTCCTTCGTTTGTTGAAACAGTGAAATGATAAGGTATCTCTATTCCGTTATTGTAAAGTTCCGACTTCAAGTCCGAATCCAACAATTTAAAATTAATACGTTCCTCCAAAGGCTTGTCACTCGCCTCATAAAGTATGTTCATCACCACTTCATCCAACATGCCCCTCTTGTAAACATACCTATTTTTCAAAGTTTCCTGCATCTCCTGCGCCGTTTGCGGAATCGTCTTCTTTCCATGCTTCCTTGAAATAACCGCTTTAGGCAAGCTTGCTGGATTTATAGCAAAGGTCTTTAATTGAAAGAGCGTCTGTATTTTTCCATCATCCGTAGTCGCCGTATAAGATTGATGTATTTGCATCACCTCATCGCCCTGTGCTAAATCCGAGTCTGCTTTTAATGCCGCTCGTTCGGTGTTGGCAATATCATTCTCCAAATACCTAGCTGTCTCATTTAACTCCAAATTATGGGATGCCGCATATAAGCTGCGTTTGACGGATTCATCAAACTGTTCCTTTCTCATCTTCACCATTTCTTCAATATAACTTACCTGAAGATAAAGTAAACTGAGAAAAGAGAGTCCCATAACCACACCCAATATCCAAATAGTAGACTTTTTCATGTCAGCAAAATTAAACGCGTTCCATCTACGCACCTAACTGATTAACAAGTTTTATACGCTCATTCTTCTTTATTAACCGAAAAAGCCAAATTAAGTGATAATTCAACTACTATAACAAAAAATAGGCTTCCCCGGTTCGCAAAAATAATAAAAAATTAAATACTAACCTATAAAACACTCTTAAATCTTTAAGCAAAGTTAAATAAAAAATCCGCTCTTTTTAACAAAGAACGGATTTTCTTTCTTTTTTATGTAACAAGTACTATTCGTCTTTATCTTGCTTTGCCTCAAATTCTTTAATTAACTTATCCTGTACATCCGAAGGTACAAGCTCATAGCTTGCAAACTTCATAATAAATGAAGCACGTCCTCCTGTCAGCGAACTTAAAGCAGTAGAATAAGAAGACATTTCTTTTAACGGAACTTTAGCAACCAGCTTTTCATATCCGCTTTCACTACTCATACCCATAATCATAGCCCGGCGACCTTGCAAATCACCCATCACATCACCCATTTTATCACTTGGAACAAAGACTTCCACATCATAAATCGGTTCCAGAATCTTTGGACCTGCATTCTTAAAGGCTTCACTAAAGGCATTACGTCCGGCCAGCATAAATGAAATTTCATTTGAATCTACCGGGTGCATCTTACCATCGTATACAATTACCCGCACATCACGAGCGTATGAGCCGGTCAACGGTCCCTGTTCCATACGGCTCATAATTCCTTTCAGAATAGCCGGCAAGAAACGGGTATCGATAGAACCTCCCACAATACTATTAACAAATACTAATTTTCCACCCCAGTCCAATGTAACTTCTTCGGTGCCCTTCACGTTTATTTTAAATTCCTGGCCGTTAAATTTATACATGTCCGGCATCGGCATACCTTCATAATAAGGTTCAACAATCAAATGCACCTCACCAAACTGTCCGGCACCACCCGATTGCTTTTTATGGCGATAATCGGCCCGCGCTGCTTTCGTAATAGTTTCACGATAAGGAATCTTCGGCTCTTCGTATTTAATCTGGAGTTTTTCATTATTCTCCAAGCGCCATTTCAATGTACGTAAATGGAATTCACCCTGTCCGTGCACAATTGTCTGACGCAATTCTTTCGACTGTTCAATCACCCATGTAGGGTCTTCTTCGCGCATACGGTTTAAGATAGCCATCATTTTTTCCGTATCGGCTTCATTAACAGGTTTAATGGCACGAGAATATTTCGAGTTCGGATAACTAATGAAATTAAAGCGGTTTTCAGCACCTTTTCCATTCAACGTATTACCCGTATGCACATCTTTCAACTTCACCGTACAACCAATATCTCCGGCACAAAGCTCCTCTACTTTTATACGATTGGCTCCGGCACAAACAAACAATTGAGCCATACGTTCTTTCGAGCCCCGGTCTGCATTGGTCAAATCATCTCCTTCATGCACCTTGCCGCTCATTACTTTAAAATATTGAACGTCTCCAATATGCGGTTCCACAGCGGTTTTAAAGAAATAGAGAGAAGTCGGTCCGTTTGAATCCGGCTCTACCACTTCCCCTCTTGTATTATGCACTTTCGGCATTTCGGAAACAAACGGTACCACATTTCCTAAGAATTCCATCAAACGGCGCACACCCATGTCTTTTCCTGCACACACGCAGAATACCGGGAACATTCCTCTTGAAGCCAATCCTTTACGAATGCCTTCACGCATTTCATCTTCCGTCAGAGATTCTTTTTCAAAGAATTTCTCCATCAAGCCCTCATCATGTTCTGCCGCAGATTCTATCAAATTTTTATTCCACTCTTTGGCTTTTTCCATCTCTTCCGCAGGAATATCCTCAATTTTCGGCTCGCCGCCTTCAGGTCCCCACGAATATTTTTTCATTAACAATACATCAATCAACGAATTGAAATTAGGTCCGGTTGCCAACGGATATTGTACGGGAACCACTTTCGAACCGTAAATATTCCGTAATTGCTCCAACACTTGGTCGTAATCGCACTTTTCATTATCAAGCTGGTTTACCAGAAAAATAACCGGTTTACCTAACTTTTCCGTATAGCGGAAATGGTTTTGTGTACCTACCTCAGGACCATATTGTCCATTCAGTAATAAAATAGCCGTATCCGTTACATTCAAGGCCGTAATGGCAGCGCCCACAAAATCATCACTTCCCGGACAATCGATAATATTCAACTTTTTTCCGTTCCATTCTACATGAAACACGGTGGAAAACACTGAATAACCATATTCTTGTTCCACCGGAAAATAGTCACTTACCGTATTTTGGGCTGTAATGCGTCCGCGACGTTTTATAATACCACTCTCATAGAGCAAAGCCTCTGTGAGGGTGGTTTTACCCGAGCCATCATTGCCTAACAATGCAATGTTTTTAATTTCATTCGTCTGATATACTTTCATGATATGCTAAGATTAAAAAGTTAACATTTGTATGTACTTGGCATACGTTTATTTTAATGCCACGCAAATTAGAAAATATTACCAAACTAGCCAATTATTTATTCGTGTTACTAAACTATGTTTTCTAACAGCTTTCATTCTTTTATCAAGCTGGTATCTATTTACACCTTATTATAATACAAGCTTATCAAGTTTATAAAAAAGTCCGAACTTTCATCTTACCAGTCTTTTATTCGGATAAGCAGATTTAAAACTCCATAATTCCCTAACTAGCCCGATTCTATCGGAACAACAACATAAAACCCGGCAAGAACAGACAATATATAGAGCTATCAGTCTACCACTTAATAAAAGTTCCCAGCCCGCCAAAGCGAACTGAGAACTTTACTTTCTGACGAAGTATATCTTCTTCAATTCAATGAGTTTTACTATTTCTTCATATCCATTTTCCAGGCTCCGTCTTTTAGCACCATCGCTACATCCGACTCCTCCGTTTCACCGTTACCATAAGTAATTTTCATCGTAACGGTAGCAGTCTGACCATCTTCCGCCATCTCTTCCGAAAGCATTTCCACCTTAGAAATTCCCTCTTTTTTCTTGTACTCCTTGTCTGCTTTCTCTTTCATTAAAGTAACAAACTGTTCTTTATCCTCAGCCGTAATTTCTTCCTTAAAAGCAATTCCCTCTACATACGCCTCATAGTTACCATTCTTCACATCGTTGTAATACTTTAGCGCAGCACCACCCGGAGTATTTGAAGAACAAGCCATTACAATTATTGCTACCAATACGAGCAATCCATACATCATCCTTTTCATAAACACTTAAATTTTAAATTAATATTTAGAATCAATTAGAACGCATACAAGCATTTTACTTTTTCACTGTTTGCAATGTCACTCGGAAACAGATAGTCATCCCCATTCAACCCCGGAGCATACACTTTATTCCTACATTTCTTTGCCAAATCAATTCCTTCCCCATCGAATACCAACTCTACCAATTCCGTACAATACAGAGCTGTGGTATCTTCACGATTATAAGTATGGTCAAATAGCACTTTCCTAACAACCAGTTGTTTCGCATGGGCAGCCGCCCGGCTTGCTCGCAACGAATCACAATCCACGCGCATCACCGCACCACACGCGGCACGTTCCCTGTTAAAAAAGCGTTCCACCGGTTCCATTTTTACTCTGTCCGGCTCATTCTCATAGTCCGGTTCACCCGGAACCGCATGCACTACTTTCCAGTTTCCACTATCCTTCACTAAGATACCGATATGCGAATACACCCCGCCTTTATCAGCAATCAAAACAAAATGACTGGCTACACCTTCTCCCCTCCTGAACAGTAAATCTCCCTCTCGGAAATCCTGCCACGGCAAATCTAAGGTTCTTTCACTCTTTTCCATGCCGGCACATCCTCCGCAAGCGATGAAAACAATACACCATAACCACCACTGTTTCATTGTTAAAATGATAGACAAGTTCATCACGCCGACAAGATAATCACAATATTTAAGATATCATTCTCTTTTGAAAGTTTTTTTTAATTTTACATCCATCTTGTTCAATCGCTACTTTCTTTGTAAATTTGTCCGGTCAAATTCTTTATACTATATAAAACTAGAAATTTTTAATTATTACACTAATAAGAAATACTATGAAAAAAGTGACTCTCCTGGGTGCCTTCCTGATGATGATAGGTTTGGTAAATGCCCAGATTTCCATGGAGGAGGCTTTTAAACAAGCCGACCAAATAGTCCAATCAATTAAAAAGACTAACTTCCCCGACAAAACGTTCCGGATTACTGATTTCGGAGCCGTGGCAAACAATCCGGAAAAATTAAATCATGAAGCGATTAATTTGGCCATTCTTGCTTGTAACCAAGCCGGAGGAGGAACTGTTATCGTACCGAAAGGTGATTTCTATACCGGTCCGCTCACACTGAAAAGCAATGTAAACCTCCATTTGGAAGAGGGTGCTACGCTTAAATTCACGACAGACCAGTCTTACTATTTTCCTGCTGTCATCACCCGCTGGGAAGGAATCGACTGTTACAACGCACATCCGCTTATCTACGCGTATGGTGAAACAAACATCGCTCTGACTGGAAAAGGAATAGTCGACGGACAAGGTTCGCCGGAACATTGGTGGTATATGAAAGGTGGAACCAGACACGGCTGGAAAGAGGGAATGCTTTCGCAACTATTGGGCGGACGCGACCGCTTATTGGGTTATGCCGAAACATTTACTCCTATCGACCGCCGTATCATGAAACCGGAAGATGCTTTACGTCCCCAGCTTATCAATTTCTACCGTTGTAACACGGTTCTAATCGAAGGCGTAACCTTGAAAGATTCTCCATTCTGGGTGATTCATCCGCTATTCTGCGAAAATCTGATTGTACGGAATGTAACCATTAACGGAATCGGACCAAACGGCGATGGATGCGATCCGGAATCATGTAAGAATGTACTGATTGAAGGATGCAAATTCAATACAGGCGACGATTGCATCGCCATCAAATAGGGCTGTAACGCCGACGGACGTCGTTGGGCTACCCCTAGTGAAAACATCGTTGTACGCAATTGCCAGATGGCCAACGGACACGGTGGAGTGGTAATAGGTAGTGAGATTTCAGGTGGTTACCGCAATTTATATGTAGAGAACTGTGAAATGGACAGTCCGCAATTAGACCGGGTGGTACGTATAAAAACCAGTACTTGCCGGGGAGGAATCATTGAAAACATATTTGTGCGCAACATCAAAGTGGGACAATGTAACGAGGCTGTGATACGCATCAATTTGCAATATGAGGGAAAAGAGAAATGCGACCGCAGTTTCCCACCGGTAGTACGGAACGTGAACATTGAAAACATTACTTGCCAGAAAAGTAAGTTCGGTGTCCTCATCAACGGATTAAACGAGGACGAAAACATTTACAACATTCATGTAAAAGACTGTATCTTCAACAATGTAGCCAGCAAGGGCAACATGATTACCGGTAAGACCAAAAATATTCAGTTCGAGAATCTGACCATCAACGGAAAGAAAGTAAAAGAAGCCAAAAGCAACGCTGTAGGCAACTTCGAACAGTTTTAATCTATAAAAGAAAATAGCCCACATCCAGCAATTTTTTGTCAGATGTGGGCTATTTATATAAAAGTTTTTCTTCTCTATAATACGACCGTCTTTTTAATCTAAAATCAAGTAATAATCTTATTACTAATAAAGTTATTACAAGCCTTTCATTCCTCCTCTCAATTTTATTTCATGCCGCCTTTCCTCCACTTTCAATTAACCAACTCTCCATTCTCAACTTAATAACCTATCTACTTGATTTAAATGTCACTTTCAATTTTCAACTTTCAATTTTCCATTAAAAAACTCTCCACTCTCAATTTTCCATTAAACAAGCTCTTCGTTTTCAACTTTCAATTTTCAATTAAAAAACTTTCCACTTAAAAAGCTAAAAACTAGCATCTTACAAAGTTCCACCTTCTAGCTTTCTCCATCCATTTCTTCACACCATAGTAAACAGGAGCTTTCCCGGGCGAACAGCTATAAAGGTTTTCATTGCGGTCGGAACCTATCAGACAACCGTCCTTATCGGTAT
>ERZ839767.3840-NODE-3840-length-16357-cov-3.361796_pt1 | contig 16357 bp, 13 predicted proteins | sample MGYA00519879_ERZ839767 | MGnify/ENA primary metagenome ERZ839767 (study PRJEB31850, sample SAMEA3708852) | human gut metagenome | biome: human gut; feature: human-associated habitat; material: faeces | place: China | collected 2014 ...
CAAATGTTTTCTGCTTATACGGGATCAATTCGATCAGGTGCTTCGGACATGCATCCACACATTTTCCACATGCTTTACATGCTTCCTTATCAACAACTGCTATTCCATCTACAATATGGATTGCATCAAACGGACAGGCATCCACGCATGAGCCATATCCGAGACACCCGTATGCACACCCTTTTGCTCCTCCATCCTGCATCTGACTTGCCATGATACAGTCTTTGATTCCATAATATTCATATTCACTTTTTGTCTTTTCACATGTTCCGCCGCATTTTACAAATGCAGTTTTTCTTTCGCTTGCCGAGGCGTCTACGCCCATAATCTCACCGATCTTCCCAGCTACAGAAGCGCCTCCGACCGGGCATCCTCCTACATCCGCTTTTCCCTGAGCAATCGCCGCAGCGAGGCCTGAACATCCTGCATAACCGCAGCCTCCACAGTTATTTCCAGGTAAAACATCGAGAATCGCCTCTTCTCTTTCATCAACTTCAACTGCGAATTTTTTTCCGGATACACCTAGGAAAATACCGATAAATAATCCGGCTCCACCGACGATCGCGGCAGCCAAAAGAATCGCTGTTATATTCATTCTATCGCACCTCCTATATTAATCCTGAAAATCCGCAAAATGCGATTGCCATCAGTCCGGCTGTCACAAGAACGATCGGAGTTCCTTTAAATGCTTCGGGAACATTATTGTGTTCGATTTTTTCCCGAATTCCGGCCATAAGAACAATCGCAACAAAAAATCCCGCCGCTGTCGCAAATCCGTTCACTACACCGGTCAGCAAACCGATCCCGACACCTTTTTCATAATATCCGTTTTGTACGTTTGTCAGCGCTACGCCAAGAACCGCGCAGTTCGTTGTAATCAGCGGAAGATAAACGCCGAGGGCATTATATAACGGAGGCATCACTTTCTTTAAAAACATCTCTACGAACTGTACAAGAGCTGCTATGACAAGGATAAATACGATAGTGTTTAAATATTGGAGCTCTCCTCCTAAAATTTTCGGGTTTCCAAGGATGAATTTATAGATCAATCCTGTTACAAACGAAGCGATTGTGATAACGAATACAACTGCTCCGCCCATTCCGGCTGCAGTTTTTACATTTTTAGAAACACCTAAAAACGGACAGATACCGAGGAACTGACTAAGGACAACATTATTTACAAACGCAGCTCCGACTGCAATCAAAAGTAATTCCTGCATTTATGCCTCCTCCTCTTCTTTTACATTCGTCTCTTCATGATGTGGTTCGTTTTCTGCGAGATGACCTCCGCAGATTCCTTTGCTTGCACATGCAGAGCAACCTTCGCCGCATCCTGACGATACCGGAACTTTTTTTCCTTTTTTCTCAAGATTCGCTTTCACTTTATTCTGAAGAGCTACAAGACATGCCAATACAAAAAACGCACCCGGGGCAAGAACAAAAATCGTAAGAGGTTCATATGACTGCGGCATAACACGAATGCCGAACACCTCGCCTGCACCAAGCAGTTCTCTCACAATACCGATTGCCGTAAGACCGACCGTGAATCCAAGTCCCATACCGATCCCGTCGAAAATCGAAGGAAGCACCGGATTTTTTGATGCATAGCTTTCCGCTCTCCCCAAAATAATACAGTTTACTACGATCAAAGGGATATACAATCCGAGTGATTTATAAAGCCCGGGAACAAATCCCGCCATCAAAAAATCAACGATCGTAACAAAAGAAGCTACAACAACGATAAAAGCAGGCATACGCACTGATGCCGGAATCACTTTTCTCAACATAGAAATCAACATATTTGACATCACAAGTACCGCTGTCGTAGAAAGCCCCATACCGATTCCGTTGATCGCAGATGTTGTAACCGCAAGAGTCGGACACATACCGAGCATGAGAACGAACGTAGGATTTTCTTTCACAAGGCCATTATAAAGACGTTCTGCACATTTATTCATTGATACCGCCTCCTAACTCCGTTTGATAATAAATCAGTGCTGAATCAACGGCATTAGTCACTGCATTTGTCGTAATCGTAGCGCCGCTGATGGCATCGATCTTATCATCGCCTTTTTCTCCATTTTTCGTATAAGTGAATTTTTGCACTTTTTTATCCCGAAACTGATCTTTAAATTCAGCGTCTTTCGCTTTCATTCCTAATCCCGCCGTCTCTCCGATGGAGAGCATCTCAATTCCTTTCACTGTTCCGTCCGAGGCGATTCCTACAGAAATTTCAATGTCGCCGCCATACCCTTCGTGAGAAGTGACATTGATCACGTAACCGATTACTTTCCCTTTTTTATCTGTCGCTTCCGCTACTTCTGTTATATCGTCTGTATAACCGTTTTCTTTTAAAATTTTTGCCGCCTCTTTTTCATCGAAATTGCTGGATGTAAACTCTGAAGCCTCGGGAAGCACTGTCTGAAACGCCTTTTGTTTTGTACGCTCCTGCGCCTGCGCAATCGGCTCTTTTGTAACATCGTAAACAATTCCGAGCAAAAGTCCTGAAACAACTGTTATTGCAGTTAAGATCAACGTATTTTTTATAATTTTATTCATTACTTTTCTCCTCCTTTACCGAAAGGTTTCGGAAGAGTAACCTTCTCGATCAACGGAACCAAAAGGTTACTGATGATGATTGCATAAGATACCCCTTCTGCCGAAGCTCCGAACAAACGGAACAGTCCGGTTAAGATTCCCATACAAATGCCATACAAAATCTTTCCTTTGCTCGTAATCGGAGCAGTCACATAATCTGTTGCCATAAACCATGCTCCAAGCATCAGACCGCCGCCGCATAAATGAGCGGTTATGTACCACGGATCAAATCCATTGCCGCCGAAAAGCGTGATAAAAATAACAAATGATACGATATAAGATCCCGGAATTCTAAGATCTATCACTCCTGTCAATATTAAGAACATCGCTCCGATCATAATCGCGATCACCGATGTCTCTCCGATCGTTCCCCGGACATTTCCAAGAAGCATATCCATCGTATTTACTACATTGCCGCTCTTTAATTGTGCAAGCGGAGTTGCGCCTGTCACGCCGTCATACACAAAATACGTCATTTTTTGCGTAAAACAGATTAGAAGAAAGCATCTTGCAGCTAAGGCCGGATTCATAAAATTTTGTCCCAATCCACCGAAAAGCTGTTTTACAACAACGATTGCAAATACGGCTCCGAGTACCCCCATGCACCACGGAAGCGTCGGAGGAAGATTCAATGCAAGTAAAAGACCTGTAACAACTGCGCTGAAATCACCGATTGTAACCGGTTTATGCATTAATTTTTCATAGATATACTCTGCAAGCACAGCAGCCGCCGTTGTAGCAACAACTAAGATCCACGCATTTTCATGTCTAAAATTCCAAATTCCGAATACAGTAGCAGGGAGCAGGGCAATCACAACAAGAAGCATGATATTGCTGCTTTTTATCTTATCCCGAATATGCGGGGATGCTGATACATGATAATTTTCATTCACTTTTCTCTCACCTCTCACTTACTTCTTTCTTTTATTTGCAAGCGCAATTTTTCTCATAGAACCGATAGCCTGTTTCAAAGGTCTTTTCGCCGGACACACATAACTGCATGATCCACATTCCACACATTCAAGTCCATTCATCGCAACAAAAGCCTTTTCATCATGTCTTTGGGCAAGATCGGCTAATCGTGAAGGTATAATACGACTCGGACAGACATCAACGCATCTTGCACAGTTGATACATGCCGTCTCCACGCTTTTTGAAACTATATCTTCCTTAAACGCAAGAATAGAAGAAGATGTTTTTGTTACCGGAGCTTCTGCACTTACCATGGCGAATCCCATCATAGGCCCTCCGGATATCAATTTTTCCGGCTGTTGAGAAAATCCACCCGCCGCTTCAATTAATTCCATATGGTTTGTTCCAAGAAGAACTTTAAAGTTTCCCGGAGAATTTATGGCGTCTCCGCTTACAGTAACAACACGTTCCGTAAGAGGTTTCCCCTCAGCTACTGCCATATGAATCCCGATCAATGTTTCCACATTATCAACAATACAACCCGCATCTGCCGGGAGCATAGATGAATTGATCGCACGTTTTGTCACTGCATAGATCAACTGACGTTCCGCTCCCTGAGGATATTTTGTCATGAGTGCCTTCACTTCCATATTCGGGTCATTTTCTGTTTCTTTGTTTAATTTTTCAATACAGTCTTTTTTATTATCTTCTACCGCAAAGATTCCTTTTGCATTCGGAAACAGCGAAAGGATTATACGCATACCGTTCACCAGTTGTCCGGTATTCTCCAACATCCTTCTGTAATCTGCCGTAATATACGGTTCACACTCTGCACAGTTCGCAATAATATATTCTATCTTTTCAGGTTCTTTCGGAGAAAGCTTTACCCTCGTAGGAAAACCTGCGCCTCCCATTCCGACAATACCGGCTTCACCGATTCTCTCAATGATCTCTTCTCTTGTCATCTCACCAAAAGGTTTCACCGTAAGATCGTTTATTTCCGCGTATTCTCCATCATTTTCAATGATGATACATTCTGTTTTTGTACCTGCCGGATTAAACCGATATTCAATTCCTTTCACAGTTCCGGATACAGAAGCATGGATCGGTGATGACACAAAACCTCCTGCTTCCGCAATCTTCTGTCCTTTTAAAACATGATCTCCTTTTTTTACGATCGGATTCGCAGGCGCTCCGATATGCTGTGAAAGCGGATACGCCAGTTCCCCTTTCGGCAGTAATGTACGTATTTCACTGTCTTTTGAAAAACGCTTTCCGTCATCCGGATGGATACCGCCTTTAAATGTCAGAAGTCCCATGATATTCTTCCTTTCTTTCCCGCCGAAACAGAATCTACTTATCACACTCTATTCCCGCATTATTTTCATATTACGTTATTTTACTAGAATGAAGCATAAAAATCCAGTCATTCAAACGACAAAATCATACAATTCTGTATTTTCAGAAGAATGTTATCTTTTTAACATAATAAAGAGAACGACACTCTATGCAAGTATCGTCCCCTATCTTATCCATTATATAAAATACAAAAGATAATTACTCAGCATCTGCTTCGTAATCAACAGATACTGCATCTTCTTCATCACGATCAGCTTCCAATGCTTTCATGCTCAGGCTGATCTTCTTCTCTTCTTCGTTCAGGTCAACAATCTTAGCTGTAATCTCCTGACCTACAGAAAGAACATCCGATGGTTTCTCAACATGTTCTCTCGAAATCTGAGCTACATGAAGAAGCGCATCAACTCCCGGTGCAAGTTCAACAAATGCACCGAAATCTGTCATACGTGCAACTTTGCCTGTGATCACTGTACCTACTGCAAAGTTCTCTGAAGCATTCGCCCACGGGTTTGTCTCCGGGAACTTCAAACTTAAGGCAACTTTTGTATCGTGAATGTCTTTCACAAGAACAGTAAGAGTATCACCTACGTGGAAGTTTTTCTTCGGATTATCAATTCTTCCCCATGACATTTCAGAAATATGGAGAAGTCCGTCAACTCCGCCAAGATCAACAAACGCTCCGAAATCCGTCACATTTTTGATCACGCCGTCTACTCTGTCTCCGACTTGTAATCTTGCAAACAGTTCTTTCTGTTTCTCGGCACGTTCTGCAACAAGAAGCTGTCTTCTGTCTCCGATCACACGGTTTCTTCTCGGATTGAACTCGCTGATTACGAATTCAATTTCCTGACCTTCATATTTTCCAAGATCTTTCTCATAAGAATCAGATACAAGGCTTGCCGGGATAAACACTCTGACTTCATCAACTGTAGCGCAAATGCCGCCTCCGAGAATCTGTGTAACTGTAGCTTTGAGGACTTCTTTGTTCTCAAACGCTTCACGCAGTCTCTCATTTCCTTTCTCGGCTGCAAGTCTCTTATATGTAAGAAGAACCTGACCCTCTCCGTCGTTTACTTTCAAAACTTTGACTGTCATCGTATCACCTACGGATACTACTTTTGTGAGGTCAACTGACGGATCGTTGGAGTATTCATTCTTTGTAATGATACCGTCTGCCTTATAACCGATATTCAGGATAATCTCTTCCGGTTTTACATCGATTACCGTTCCCTCAACTACTTCTCCATTGTGAATCGTTTTAAATGACTCGTCTAACATCTGTTCAAAAGATAATTCTGACATTATTTTGAACCTCCTCAATTATATTGTTGGGCGTGGATGCCCCTGCTGTAATACCTACTGTTTCCACGGACCTTAATTGATTCATATCAAAATCGTCAAGTGTCTGTATATAGTACGTATTGTGACATTCCCTGCTGCATATTTCATACAGTTTCTGGGTATTGGAACTATGTTTGTCTCCGATTACAATCATAGCATCCACCTCTTTTGCAATGCTCCTTGCTTCTGTCTGACGCTCTCTGGTTGCATTACAAATCGTATTTAAAACACTTATATCATAACCCTTTTCTGAAATAATTTCAACTAAATCTTTGAATTTATTGTAATTAAATGTCGTCTGAGACACAATACAAATTCTTTCGGATGTAGTATTTTCAAATTTTTCTGCTTCTTCTGCATTTTTTATAACGGTTACATTTTCTCCTGCCCAGCCCCGGATTCCTTCAACCTCAGGGTGATCCGGATTACCAATGATAATGATCCGGCTGCCTTTTTTACTTTCTTCGGCAACAATCTTATGGATTCTTTTCACAAACGGACAGGTTGCATCTACATATTCGATGCCTTTTTCATCCATTAGGTCACAGATTCTCTTTGGAACACCATGAGAGCGGATAATCACCAGTCCTTCTTCCAGACCTTTCAGTTCTTCCTCACTGTGCAGGACTTTTACGCCATGTGCTTCCATGTCCTTTACAACCTCTTCATTATGGATGATCGGACCATAAGTATAGATCTGTTTTCCCATCTGTTTTTCAACCTGCTCATATACTGTATCGACAGCGCGTTTTACACCAAAGCAGAATCCGGCACTTTTTGCGCGTATTACTTCCATTTTTAGGTTCCTCCTGTTGTTTTTATTTTTCTGATAAGTGATTCTTTTTACATACTTAGAAATTTGAAACATGCATAGCGCAGATTCATCCGCATCTTCAGATTACATTTTTCGCCCGGAACAGTAAGTTTTTTCATGAACCGGTTCAATGTACGTTTCTCATATTCTTCCATCAATTTACACATATGTCGAAAATCTCCCTTCGTCATACACAAATTATAATTTCTCACAGTATCCGAATAATCTGCTCATATATCAGTATTTCTTTCGGTCCAATATTCTTATTATCATGATAATGACCAAAGAACCACTTCTTAAAATTTACCCGCTGCTTCACTAACTCCAGATAATCTGTCATGGAATCTGCTGAAAAAGTCTTATCTACAAATTGTGCCTGAGTACTTGTAGCACAACAATGACTGATAATAAAATCTACCTCATTGTTATACTGAGATAAATTTCTTAATCCTTCTTCCATTTCCTCATTTGAAGCCATTTCTTCTTTCCACCAGGAAATGTGATTCACACGATACGGCAGCCATTCCTTATCCAGTTCTTTCTTTTTCTTCTTAAAATCCGGGGCTTCTGGATCTAAAATCCCACCGTCTATATCATGACTTTTTGCTCCGCCGAATACAAAAAATTTCTTTCCGCAAAGTTGAAAAACCTGTCCTCGCATAAGATGTATCACCGAAGGTCTAATTTTGTGTACATTTCCACCATTCCATTTTTCTACAGGATAGCTGTAAAGCCTGTCAAAATTCTCATGGTTCCCCTCACAAAAAAGAGTTGTAAAAGGACGATCTTCCAGCCAGTCCATCCAATGCTTCTCATGTTTATTTTCTTCAAAGCGATTCCATACTCCGCCAAAATCACCGCAGATAATGACATAATCATCTTTTGTCATTTCATATTGTTCCGGGAAAATTTTAGTATTGAACCTGGTAAAATCAGCGTGACAGTCACCGGTTATATAAATCATCCTTACTGCTCCTCTTTGATTAAATATTTTACGGGAACTTCTTTTGTTAACCATACTCCATTTTTTGATAAGAAAAATGAATATCCATCGTCATACATTTCTTTTGTTTTTACGATATAAAGCACTGGTTTTCCGTGACGTGAACCGACTTTCGTAGCTGTAGCTGCATCTGATGATAAATGCACATATAACCTGCTCTTTGGAATCAATCCTTGCCGATCAATGGATGCAACATATTTTTCTCCAGTTCCATACCAGAGCGTTTCAGGCGGTATCGCTGCTGGTAATTCTACATCAGCAGGAATCGAATGTCCCTGATTTGCCCGGATCTTTGTTTTATCTTCATTAAAATTAAACCTTTGCTTGTTATCTGTCCGAACAATTTCTTCCAGTATTTCTCTGTTAAATTTACGAGTTTTGGAAATTCCGGCAATCAGCCCGTCTACATTTGCCCAGCCATGTTCATCCAACTGGATTCCGATTGTTTCTGGTTTATGGCGCAGAATTAAACTTACAAATTTACTTGTACTTGTTAAATTCATTTTCATTCTCTTTTCTTTTGGAAAATTCATATCTTTATATTACCATAATCAAATATACTGCACAATAAATGACCCAACTTATTTATACCGATTTTTGTATAAATAAATCAGGTCATTTTCTTATCACTCTTAATCAACGCAAGCCGTGTAATTCGTTAACTTAAACTTGATAATGAACGCATAACTAAATCAATATCTTTATTTTCCAATTCCTGAATAATATGTAAATATGTTTTCTGTGTTGTTGTCATACTCGAATGTCCCAATCTTCTTGCTACACTAGCAATAGATACGCCTGTAAACAGCAGCAAAGACGCATGCGTATGCCGCAATCCATGAATTGATATTACTGGTATATTGCATTCTTTACAGTGTCTTGCAAGTATATTGTTTACTGTTGAATTGTATACTGCCCCATCAACAAAAATTGGCTTATCCTCTGGCAATTGCTTAATTAGTTCAGAAAATCTCATTCCTGTTTTTGCAACCAGCAAAATAAAATAGTCCCAATTCACCTTATCTTTCAGCTCTAGTGATGCCAATAAATTGTTGCCCTACTTGTCACGGTAATTATCCTGCTCGAATCATCGATGTTATAAATGGTGAAGCGGATTGTCCTTATTGTTCCGGTCGTAAAGCACTTCCTGGAAAAACATCCTTCGCCGCGCTTCATTCTGATTTAATGGAAGATTGGGATTTTATTGCAAACTATTGCCTCGTAAATCCCGATGAAATATTAGATACATATTCACAAAAGGTTTGGTGGAACTGTAAAAGAAGCTCTGAACATAAATATCCATTGAGTCCAGCTGATAAAGTTTTCTATCAGAAGAGACACCGAGAATCCTGCCCTTATTGCAAAGGACGTCGCAGAAAAAAGAAGTTTTTTTAGGTTAATAAAATAGTTTCAAAAAAGAGATTTTCAAATGGCCTATGCCAAATGAAAATCTCTTTTATTTTGTACGTTTTTCAAGTTTTTAGCAAAAATCAGTATTTAACTTCTCATGGAATTATGTACGTTTTCGTCGATTTCCGCTTTTTTTCGCTAAAACATTTCATTCTTACCAGTATCTTCTATACCAGTGATATGCATAATTAACACTTGTATAACATACGACCTCACCCGGCTGCGGTGCATGAATCATCTGTCCGCCTCCTGCGTAGATTCCCACATGTCCTCCGTAACATACAACATCACCCGGCTGTGGGTCTGACACTGCCTGTCCGCCACTTCCCTGACTGTATGAGTTACGTGTAATCGGAATACCACATGCCTGATGTGCCAGGTATACAAGACCTGAACAATCAACACCACTTCCCGAAGTACCGCCCCATACATAAGGAACTCCAAGGTATGCTGCTGCTGCACTTAAAATAGCGCTTCCGTTGCCATATGTACTTCCACCGTTATCACTACTGCTGTTATTATTACTTGTATCCGGAGTCACTGTCGGGGTACTTGGCGTACTTGGTGTACTTGGCGTACTTGGTGCACTCGGTGCACTCGGTGTAACGGTTGTGTTGTTATTACCATTGTTATTTGTTGTATTACCTACAGTCTGTGAACCACTGTTGCTTGTCGATGCAACGGTCGAATTTGACTTTGTTGACTCAGCTGCTTTTGCTGCCTTTGCAGCTTCTTCTGCCTGTCTCTTTGCTTCAGCTGCTGCTACAGCTGCCTGAAGCTGTTCATCCAGATCTGCGACTTCTTCTTTCTTAGATTCCAACGTATTACTCAGCGTCGTCTGCTCTGCTTCATAATCAGACTGCATAGACTCCAGATTCGCCTGATCTTCTTCAAGCTGTGCTTTCAGATCTGCAATCTGCTGCTTGGTATCTATATATTCCTGAAGCTGCTTTCTGTCATAACTATGTACGTTCTGAACATACTCTGCTTTGTTAAGCAAGTCTGAGAAATTCTCAGCACTGACCAGAGTCTCAATCGCAGTCGAGTTGCCTTCTTCATACATATACTTGATACGCTTCTTCATATCTTCGTACTGCTGATGTTCTTTTTCTTCAGCAACAGTAAGATCATCCTGTGCCTGTGTGATCTGCTGACCTGTTGACACCAGATCATCTTCCAGCTTACTCATTTTTTCAATTAGTGTCTGCAATTCTGACTGAAGAGAATTCACTTCGCTCTGTGCTGCATTTTTACTATTCTGCAGATTGCTGACATCATCTGCAAATACTGGCGTAACTACCATTGAACTTGCAAGAACAGATGCCAAAAATACTTGTTTAAATTTTCTCATAATCACCCATCCTATATTTTTTACTAATTATTTTCCTAACCCTGTGGTCGATTATATACCATTTTTCTATTTTTTGCAATACAATTTAACATTTTTGTAATATTCTACTAGGGTATCATAATATACTGATATTTTCGTTATCACTCCTAATAACCATTCCTTGCGTAATCCTTATTATTTATGCTAAACTGACTTCATAATCAATAAATCTAGAATACTAAATAAGAAAGAAGGATTCCACTATGAATTTCAAATTCAACCATAACAACTTAAATGTACGTGACCTTGAAAAATCAATTCAATTCTACAAAGATGCACTCGGACTCACCGTAGTCCGCGAAAAAGATGCTGCTGACGGAAGTTTTAAGCTCGTCTACCTCGGTGATGGAAGCTCCGTTCATCAGCTCGAGCTCACCTGGCTTCGCGACATGGACCGCCCATACGACCTCGGTGACAACGAAATCCACCTCGCCTTCACCGTAGACGATATGGATGCCGCCCTCGCACACCATAAAGAAATGAACTGCGTCTGTTTCGAAAATGAGTCCATGGGCATCTACTTCATCGAAGACCCAGACGGCTACTGGTTAGAAATCGTACCTGAAAAATAAATCTATTGCACATTTACATTAAAGGCGTAGCCCGCCGCAAGGTGCAGAAACCACTTCCTACACCTTGTGGCGGGCTACGCCTTCATAAAATCAAACGCCACTAATTACTGTACTGACAGATTCGTATACCCCATCAGATCCAGATCTATCTGCTGTGCCGCTTCTCTTCCTTCCCGGATTGCCCACACAACCAGCGACTGTCCTCTGTGCATATCTCCTGCCGTAAATATATTCGGCACATTCGTTTTATACTCACCCGGAGCTGTTTTAACATTCGTGCGCTCATTGACTTCCACACCGAATGCCTTTGTCACATAATCCTCACTTCCGAGGAACCCCGCTGCGATCAGCACCAGTTCTGCATTTACCGTGTACTCACTTCCTGAGACCTCTGCCATCATCATACGTCCGGTCTTTTCATCCTTCTTGCTTTCCAGTTTCACAAGAACCACCTTGCAAAGATTTCCATTCTTATCTTTGACAAATTCCTTTACCGTTGTCTGATAAACCCTCGGATCATGTCCCCAGAGAGCAATTGCTTCCTGCTGACCATAGTCTGTCTTGCAGACTCTCGGCCACTCCGGCCATGGATTCATAGCGCTTCTCTCATCCGGAAGTTTCGGCATCATTTCCAGCTGAAGAACGGATTTTGCACCATGACGGATCGACGTTCCAACACAGTCATTTCCCGTATCGCCACCACCGATGACAATTACATTTTTGCCCTTTGCAGAAATATATTCGCCTTCTTTCAGCTGCATCTCATTTTTCCAGAGACATTTCGTAGTTGATTTCAGAAAATCTACTGCAAAGTAGATTCCTTTCGCATCTCTTCCGGGTACTTTTATATCACGCGGATGGGATGCACCGCAACAAAGCACCACCCGGTCAAACGCTTTCAGAAGTTCTGCAGATTTCTTATCTTTTCCAATATTGCAGCCAGTTTCAAAACGGATGCCTTCTTCTTCCATTACTGCAAGTTTCCGGTCGATGAACTGTTTTTCCAGTTTCATATTCGGGATTCCATAGCGGAGAAGTCCACCCGGCTTATCTTCCCGCTCAAATACTGTTACCAGATGTCCTCGTTTATTTAACTGATCTGCGACTGCGAGACCGGAAGGTCCGGAACCGATTATCGCTATCTGTTTGCCGGTACGCGCTTTCGGCGGACATGCTTTTGCATATCCCTTTTCGTAAGCATTTTCAATAATCCCATATTCATTTGCTTTAGTCGTCACAGGGCTTCCGTGCAGGTTGCAGGTACATGCCGCCTCACAAAGTCCCGGGCATACCCTGGAAGTAAATTCCGGAAAATTGTTTGTCTTTTTCAGCCGGTAATATGCCTCTTCCCAGTTGCCGTGATAAATCAGGTCATTCCACTCCGGCACCAGATTATGCAGAGGACAGCCGCTTGCCATCCCTGCGATCATCTGTCCCGCCTGGCAGAACGGGACGCCGCATGCCATACATCTGGCGCCCTGTATTTCCTGCTCTTCTTTTGACAGAGGCGTGTGGAATTCCCGAAAATGCTTAATTCTCTCTTTTGGAGATTCGCACTCTGCATCGCGTCTGTCATAATCCATAAATCCTGTTGCTTTTCCCACGTTTTTGGCCTCCTATCTTCCTTCTTTGATCGCATAAAATGCTTCGGTTTTTGCCTGTTCGCTGCTGAGACCTTTTTCTTCCAGCTGAAGGATGCGGGTCAGCATTCTCTCGTAATCACGCGGAATGATCTTCTTAAACTTCGGCAGGTATTCTTTGAAATGATCCAGGATTTCTTTTCCCGTCTCGGAATTGGTTGCCGCTACATGTTCTTCGATCATACCTTTCAATTCAGATACATCGAACTTAGATGTTACTTTTTCGATATTAACCATCTGTTTGTTGACTTTTGTATAAAGATCACTGTCCATATCCAGAACGTAGGCAACACCGCCACTCATACCTGCTGCAAAGTTCTTTCCGGTCTTGCCAAGAATTGCAACCCGTCCACCAGTCATATATTCGCATCCATGATCACCGACCCCTTCTACAACTGCTGTTGCCCCGGAGTTACGGACACAGAAACGTTCGCCTGCCACACCATTGATATAGGCTTTTCCGCTTGTTGCACCATAAAGCGCTACGTTACCAATAATAATATTTTCATCAGCTTTAAATTTCACACCAGTCGGCGGATAAACGATCAGTTTACCACCGGAAAGTCCTTTTCCAAAATAATCATTGCTGTCACCGGTCAGTTCCAGTGTCAGACCTTTTGGTATAAATGCTCCGAATGACTGTCCGCCTGCGCCCTTACATTTCAACACATAGCTGTCTTCTTCCAGTCCGTCCGGATAACGTCTTGTAATCTCAGAACCGAAGATTGTGCCGAATGTACGGTCTGTATTTTTTACATCCAGCTCCAGGATTCTCTTCTGTTTCTTTTCCAGTGACGGAAGAAGTTCCTTTACCAGAACTCTTTCATCCAGTGTTTTATTTAGTTCAAAATCAAAGACTTTCTTCGGATTGAAGATCATGCCTTTCTTCTCTTTTGCATACGGATTATTGAGGATTCTGGAAAGATCCAGTGTTGCGGCACGTTTGGATGTCGGCACATCTCTCACTTTCAGAAGGTCTGTCCTTCCCACCAGTTCATCCACAGTACGAATGCCAAGTTTTGCCATATATTCTCTTAATTCTTCCGCGATAAAACGCATGAAATTGATGACATATTCTGGTTTTCCGGCAAATCTCTTTCTCAGTTCCGGATTCTGGGTTGCAATTCCGACCGGGCAGGTATCCAGGTTACATACACGCATCATTACGCACCCCATGGTTACAAGCGGTGCCGTCGCAAATCCAAATTCCTCTGCTCCGAGAAGTGCTGCGATCGCCACATCGCGGCCGCTCATCAGCTTACCGTCTGTCTCGATACGGACTCTTTCTCTCAGTCCGTTCTGGATCAGTGTCTGATGTGTTTCAGAAAGTCCAAGCTCCCACGGAAGTCCGGTATTATGGATAGAACTTCTCGGTGCTGCTCCTGTACCTCCGTCATAACCGGAGATCAGAACCAGTCCGGCCCCAGCTTTTGCAACACCAGCTGCAACCGTTCCGACACCGGCTTCAGATACCAGTTTGACAGAAATTCTTGCATCCTTGTTTGCATTTTTACAGTCATAGATCAGCTGTGCCAGATCTTCGATCGAGTAAATATCGTGATGCGGCGGCGGTGAGATCAGTCCCACACCCGGCGTAGAATGTCTGGTTTTTGCTACCCAAGGATAAACCTTTCCCCCCGGCAGATGTCCACCTTCTCCAGGTTTTGCTCCCTGCGCCATCTTGATCTGGATCTCTTTTGCACTGACAAGATATCTGCTTGTAACACCAAAACGTCCACTGGCAACCTGTTTGATCGCAGAGCCTCTGTCGGTTCCAAGGCGCTCGATATCCTCTCCGCCTTCACCGGAGTTTGACTTACCGTGCAGTGCATTCATTGCAAGGGCAAGGGTTTCGTGTGCTTCCTTTGAAATTGATCCGTAAGACATTGCACCGGTCTTGAATCTGGTCACGATCGAATCCACACTCTCTACTTCTGAAAGCGGAACTCCTTTCTTTGGATAATTGAAGTCCATCTGTCCACGGAGTGTGATTCCTTTGGATTCTTCATCAACCATCTGTGTGTACTGCTTGAACATTTCATAATCCCCGCGCCTTGTAGACTGCTGGAGCATATGGATCGTTCTCGGGTTGTACAGATGCTTTTCACCACCGCTCTTCGACTTGTGCTGTCCCACACTGTTCAACGTCAGATCTACGGAAAGTCCCAGCGGATCAAAGGCCTCGGAATGCCTTGCCATATAATCTTTTGCAATTTCTTCCAGTCCGATACCACCGACACGACTGACAGTTCCGGTGAAATATTTTTCAATGAATTCCGGTTTTAATCCAATCGCTTCAAAGATCATGGATCCCTGATAAGACTGGATCGTGGAAATTCCCATCTTCGATGCAATTTTGACAATTCCGCTTATAACAGCTTCATTATAGTCATTGACTGCTGCATAATAATCTTTCTGAAGCATATCTGTATCGATCAGCTGTTTGATCGATTCATGTGCAAGATACGGGTTGATCGCAGATGCACCATATCCCAAAAGCGTTGCGAAATGATGTACTTCTCTTGGTTCTCCGGTCTCAAGGATCATGGCAACCTCTGTTCTTCTCTTAGTTCTTACCAGATGCTGATGAACCGCTGAGGTTGCAAGCAGGGACGGGATCGCAATATGATATTCATCCACACCTCTGTCACTTAAGATCAAGATATTCATACCTTCACGGATTGCACGGTCTACCTGAATAAACAGATAATCGATCGCTTTTTCCAGGCTGGAGTTTTTATAATAAGTAGTAGAAATTTCTGCCACACGGAAACCGTCGACTTTCATGTTACGGATCTTCAGGAGATCGGTATCTGTCAGGATCGGGTCATTGATCTTCAGTACATGACAATTTTCCTCTTTCTGTTCCAAAAGGTTTCCTTCTTCTCCGACATATACCGTTGTCGAAGTCACGATTTTTTCACGGATCGCGTCGATCGGCGGGTTCGTTACCTGTGCAAATAACTGTTTAAAATATCCAAACAGAGACTGATGTTGCTCAGAAAGAACGGCAAGTGGTGCATCGATACCCATGGCTCCGATTCCTTCGCTTCCATTCATTGCCATATTTAAAATAGAAGTACGGTACTCTTCGTAAGTATAGCCAAAGGCTTTCTGGAGTTTTGCACGCTCCTCATCGCTGTACTCTTCCACACGTTTATTCGGAATCTTCAGATCAGAAAGATTTACCAGATAACGATCCAGCCACTCACCATACGGCTGCTTTTTTGCATAACTTTCTTTCAGTTCATCGTCATCGATCACTCTTCCTTTTACCGTATCCACCAGAAGCATCTTGCCCGGATGCAGACGCTCTTT
>ERZ839767.3843-NODE-3843-length-16348-cov-3.346836_pt1 | contig 16348 bp, 14 predicted proteins | sample MGYA00519879_ERZ839767 | MGnify/ENA primary metagenome ERZ839767 (study PRJEB31850, sample SAMEA3708852) | human gut metagenome | biome: human gut; feature: human-associated habitat; material: faeces | place: China | collected 2014 ...
ATCCTCTTGCAAGCAAGCTTGCATCAGCTTTCTGACCTTTTGACCCTGGTATCATTTCATATTATTATAAGAAATCCTGTTTCTCAAATATCATCAGAGTATGCTGATGGTATTTGACGTCGCATATCAAAAAAAGAGAGATACCAATGTATCTCCCGTTATCATCAAAATATACGTTCCTACGTTGGCATTATCCAAATCAGGTATATGGGTCGAAGTTCTGAACTTCCTCTCAGCCTGTCAAACAAGCTCCCCGTTTCATTTACAAAATTCAGTATAGTTCGGTTGAGGAAAAATGTCAATATCAATATAAAAATATATTCGGTCATATTCTGGAGTCTCATATTCTGGAGTCAGATGCAGGTGTCACGGACAAATTGTATATTACAGGAATGCTTTCGCGAAGCGGTCATATGTTTTTGTAACGCGGAGTATGGAAAAATGCACAAAAAAAACAGAGCATACTCTAAAAAATCATGTGAACGTGCCGAAATTGCGAGAAGTCCATTGACAAAAGGACTTTAAAGAGTTAAAACACCACTATAATAATTTAATAAAATTTTTATTTATCTTATTAAAACTTAATTATTTTAACTGGAAGAGAAAGAGAGGGATTAGTATGAATACATTAGTTATCGTATTGATCGCAGCAGTACTTCTTAGCTGTGCATATGTATTCTATGGCCGCTGGCTTGCTAATAAGTGGGGACTTGACCCAAAAGCAAAGACACCTGCATTCACTCATGAAGATGGTGAGGATTATGTTCCATCATCTAAGTTTACAGTATTTTCACATCAGTTTTCATCTATCGCAGGTGCAGGTCCTGTAACAGGTCCTATTCTTGCTTCGGTATTCGGCTGGGTACCTGTTTTACTCTGGCTGATTGTCGGCGGACTTTTCTTCGGTGCCGTTCAGGATTTTGGTGCTTTATATGCATCAGTTAAGAATGAAGGCAAGTCAATGGGTATGATTATTGAGAAGTACATAGGTAAGACAGGTAGAAAGTTATTCATGCTTTTCTGCTGGTTATTTACACTCCTTGTTATTGCAGCTTTCACAGATATGGTTGCCGGTACATTCGTAGCAAAGGGTGTTGAAGGAATGACAGAAAAGACTGCTAATGCAGATGCTTCTGCTGCTTCAATTTCTATGTTATTTATCGTTGTTGCTATTATCTTTGGCCTTGTTCAGAAGTCAATTGTAAAAGCTGGTAAGAAGATGAACGAATGGGTTAAGGCTATCGTTGCAATCGTGCTTTTGGTTGCTATGTTCGCTGTAGGTATGGCACTTCCGATTTATGCTACAAAATCAGCATGGATTTACATCATCATGGCTTATCTTTTCCTTGCATCAGTTATGCCAATGTGGTTATTAATGCAGCCTAGAGATTATATGACAACATTCATGCTTCTCGGTATGATTATCGGTGCTGTGCTTGGTGTTGTTGTTGCACATCCAAGCATGAACTTAAATGCGTTTAACGGATTTACATTAGGAAGCGGTGCTTCAAAACAGATGCTCTTCCCTACATTATTTGTAACAATTGCATGTGGTGCTGTTTCAGGTTTCCACAGTCTTGTATCTTCAGGTACATCATCAAAGACAATCAGCAATGAGAAAGATATGCCTATGGTTGGTTACGGTGCAATGGTTGTTGAATCATTACTTGGTATCGTTGCACTTGTAGTAGTTGGTGCTGTTGCTGTTAATGGTACAAAACCAGCTGGTACTCCATTTGCTATTTTCTCAACAGGTGTTGCCGGATTCCTTGAAAAATTAGGTGTTCCTGTTCATGTAGCAACAGTATTTATGACAATGTGTGTTTCAGCTCTTGCTTTAACATCACTTGACTCAGTAGCAAGAATCGGACGTATGTCTTTCCAGGAGTTATTTTATGGAGACAGCACAGACCCGGCTACAATGACTCCTGTACAGAGAGTTCTTACAAATAAGTATTTTGCAACAGTTATCACATTGTTCTTTGGTTACCTTTTAACACTTGGTGGATACAACAATGTATGGCCATTATTTGGTTCTGCAAATCAGTTGCTTGCAGCTATGGTTCTTATTGCTATAGCAGTATTCTTAAAGACAACAGGAAGAACAGGCTGGACATTATATGCTCCTATGTTCATCATGCTTGCGGTAACATTTACAGCTCTTGTTCAGAAAGTAATCGCTCTTGTAAGCAATGTTGTAAATGGTAAAGCTACATTCCTTGTTGATGGTTTACAGCTTATCGTTGCAGCAGCACTTATGGTACTTGGTGTATGTGTTGCATACAGCTGCTTAAAGAAACTCTTCACAACAAAGAAGAATACAGAGCAGGCTTAATTAGAATGTTAAATTAATAAAATATATTTAAAATAAAAACGTTTTCTGTTATGATTATTATATAAACATAGTGGAAAACGTTTTTTATTTATGCTGGCAAAATACAATGTCCAGGTGCAGAAATGCATTTAGGGTGAATCTGCCCAAATTACGTAAATATGAGAAGGGACGGAGTGTATGAAAAATTTATATTATTGGCTTGCAATATGCATCGGATATTGTTTTGGAAGTGTTCTTTATGGATACGAAATTCCGCGTATTTTTAAAAAGATTAACATATGCGAATTGTCGGATGATGGTAATCCCGGAACATATAACGCATTTAGATACGGCGGATTTATCTGTGGTATAAGCGTCCTTATTGCTGAACTATTAAAAGGATTTATACCTGTATTTTTCAGTGCAAAGTATATTGGCAGAGAGTCAGTTTTGTTTGCATTTGTTATGGCAGCTCCCGTTATGGGGCATGCTTTCAGCGTTTATTATTTTTATATGAAATTCCGCATGAAATATATTAACAGAGAAAAAAACATGCCACATGTATTCGCAGACGGAAATACAGGCGGCAAGGCAATTGCAGTTTCATTTGGTGTCATGTTGGGACTTTATCCTGACACAATGCCGCTTACGATTCTTATTGCATGTTATTTGTTCTTTTCTTTGATATTAAGAATAAAGAGTCATGCAAGAAGAACTATAATAACATTTGGAAGTGTAATAGCATTGTCTTTATTTTTTGTCAAAGAAAAAAGCGTAATATTTGGAATAATAATAATTTCTTTTATTGTAATTTATAAACATGTAATATGCACAGAAAAGGAGAAAATATGCGAATCTTGATTTTATCGTGTAATACCGGTGGGGGTCACAATGCTGCCGGCAGGGCAGTTAAAGAGATTTTTGAAAAAAACGGGGATGAAGCAGTCGTGCTTGATTATCTTTGCCTTGCGGGAAATAAAGTTTCAAAGACGGTCGGAAATGTATATATAGAAACTGTAAAAAATGTTCCGGGACTTTTTGGTGCAGTATATAAACTCGGGATGGGAGTCAGCAGAATATGCCACAGGTCTCCGGTTTATTATGTGAATTCAGTTATGGCAAAATATATAAAACAATATCTCAAAGAAAATCCTGCAGATGCAGTTATTATGCCTCATCTGTATCCGGCGGAGACGATAACTTACATGAAAAGACATGGTATGAAGCTTCCGCTTACAATAGCTGTGATGACAGATTATACATGTATTCCGTTTTGGGAAGAGACTAACTGCGATTATTACATAACACCGCATGAAAGTTTGAACGGTGAGATTATAAAACGTGGAATTAAGAAAGAAAAGCTTAGAAGTTTTGGTATTCCGGTTTCGCTTTCATGTAATGATAATATAGAAAAAAAAGAGGCAAAAAATATCCTTTCGCTTGACGAAAATAAAAAATATATACTTGTGTCAGGCGGAAGCATGGGTGCCGGTGATATTTCAAAACTTGTAAAAAAACTTTCATATGCTTTAAATGATGATGAGGGGATAATAGTAATATGTGGAACTAATAAAAAACTGTATAAACAGCTTATAGATGAAAATATACCGCATGTAATAATAAAAGGACAGGTTAACAATATGCCTGTTTATATGAAAGCATGTGATGTCATATATACAAAGCCGGGAGGACTTACATCAACAGAGGCGGCTGTCTGCAATATTCCGATTATACATACAAAGCCTATTCCGGGATGTGAGACACAAAACAGCAGGTTCTTTGTGAAAAATGGCATGAGCATAAGTGCAAAAACAACGGACGGACTTATAAAACAGGGAATAAAATTGTTTCGTGACGATAAGCAGAAAGATATAATGATAAAAAATCAGTCAGATATAATATCAAAAAACAGTTCAATGAATATATATAATTTAGTGAAAAATAATATGGAAAAGTGAGGCTGACATATGGGTGATAATTTTTTGAATTGTTCTATAGGCCTGCTGATACCATTTGTGGGAACGTCACTCGGTGCAGCATGTGTGTTTTTTATGAAAAATAATATGAAGGAAATGACAACAAGAGCATTGACAGGATTTGCTGCCGGAGTTATGGTTGCAGCATCAATATGGAGCCTGTTAATTCCGGCAATGGAGCAGACACAATCACAGGGAATGGGAAAAATGGCGTTTCTTCCTGCGTTTATAGGATTCTGGATTGGAATACTATTTCTTTTGTTTCTTGATAATTCAGTTCCTCATCTTCACATGAACAGCAGTAGCTCAGAAGGACCAAAGAGCAGTCTTGGGAAAACACAGATGATGGTACTTGCAGTCACTATACACAATATACCTGAAGGAATGGCGGTCGGCGTAGTATATGCAGGTTATCTTTTGGGAAATTCGCAGATTACGCTTATGGGTGCACTAGCACTGTCTATCGGAATAGCCATACAGAATTTTCCGGAGGGAGCGATTATTTCAATGCCGCTTCATGCACAGGGAGAGAAAAAAGGAAAAGCATGCTGGTATGGTATACTTTCAGGAGCGGTAGAGCCGGTGGCAGCTGTTTTTACTATACTTTTATCAAAATTTATAGTTCCTGCGATGCCTTATCTTTTAAGCTTTGCGGCGGGAGCAATGATATATGTTGTGATTGAAGAACTTATACCGGAGATGTCAGAGGGTAAACATTCAAACATTGGAACAATAGCATTTGCTGTGGGATTTTCAATTATGATGACACTTGATGTTGTTCTTGGATAATTATTATTTTTCATATGGGCATGGATCAGGAAATAGTGATTCCATAACTTTGATTTCGTGGCGGCGGGCCTCGGTGCTTCCGCCATCGGCACCGGTATTAAGGCAGAATAAATCATAATTTCCAATTTCGGCAGTGCATCTTTGTATACTTGAAATTCCGTATGAAAGTGAACTGTTGATTTTTCTGTTTTTTGCGTTGACAAAGTAAAAGCCGTAAAGATTCTGAAAAGAAGGCTGTACTGTCTCATTTGTTGTGCTTGAAAGACAGACATCTGCATATCGGTAATATTTTTTTACTATATTATAGCATGTCTTTATCTCGGATAATTTCAAAGGAATTGCATTGTGCAGTGTGTTTAAAGGACGTTTCGGAAATGTTAATTTTTTTTCTTGTAAAGCCGTACATGTTATGCTGTGGGCAGAAAGCACCCTGTAATAAAAACCATACATTGTATTTGGATTTGCTTTTTTAAGAAATTTGTCGGCGATAAAATATTTTGTCATTATAGACTGACGCATATCAGAGCCTGTCTTGTCCTTATATAATAGGGAGTAGGCGCGGCGCCCACAAGAGAACAGCAGTATTTCCAGGCGCTTCCGTGGGTTCCGTGCTGCCACTGATACTCTGAGGGAATGTGAAAATTATATTGCATATAGTGAGCATATTCATGTTTATAAAGATCCAGTCGGTCTTCTTTTTTCAGAGGATTTCCGAAAAAGTTATCGTCGTTAGCGTATATAATGTGCTCTGAGCAGCCAAAGTCTTTCAGACGCCAGAGATTGTATTCAAAAGTTGTCGAAGACGAGCTGTCAAATCCGAGTAAATCATTATCTTTAATATATTTTATACGCTGTGAAATCAAATCGGCAGATTTTAGAAAACTTACACGCTCATTAGGCATAATGATATAAATGTACCGAATCCATGGAATATTTTTCAATGCTGAGCGGATAGAATACCGAAGTTCGTTATTGTCAAAATCTTTGCGGACTGAATCTGTACGGTTAAGAGCCGGATCGCTCAAATCAATATATTTATAAACTAAATCAACAGGTGTATTATTTAAAAGAGATAATTTATTCACGATAACCCTCCGGGGACTAAAATTACTATATTTAATTATATTATAATGTTGAAAAATGTGCAAGAATGGAGAAAAAATGAAAAAGGTATCAATTATTGTTCCTGTATACAATGCCGCTGAGTATGTCGGAAAATGCCTTGAAAGTATTGCTTTGCAGGATTATAAAAATATTGAAATTATTGTTGTGGAGGACGGTTCGGATGATGAAAGTCCGGAGGTATGTCAGGAGTATGCCTGCCAATATGCCAATATAAAAATATATCATAATAAATGTGGCTCTGCAGGAGCTGCACGAAATTACGGAATGAGTAAATCGGATGGCGATTATGTTATGTTTGTTGATGCTGATGATTATCTTACTGATAATTGCGTTGTATCTGAACTAACAAAAAAGATGGAGAATGTGGATATAGTAGTTGGAAATTACCAGAGATTGTGGAAGGACAGGCTTCTGGATGCTTCAAAAAACAGTGGATTCGCAGGATTAAATATGAATTCAGTGGATTTTACTTTTGGTGGATTTTTTTCAATAGGGACATTGTCGTATGCATGGGCAAAGTTGTATAGAAAGAGCTTTCTTGACTGTAATAAGATTGAATTTGGTGATTACAGATATGCTGAGGATAAGATATACAATTATTTTTGCTATATTGCAGGTGCAAGATATGCATTTATAGATAAAAAAATTTATGTATACAGGAGAAATGAACAGTCAGTTTCCAATACATACCGTAAAGATGGTGATAAAGACTGGATGAGGATTGCACAGGATCTGCAGGATAAAATTGACAGCTTGAATTATGAAAAAAAACAGTACAGTCAAGATGAAATTGAAAATTATGAAAGTATTGTTGCATGGACAATATATTTTGCTGCCTTTTTTGATGGAAAAATGGAGTATGAGTACAGTACAGGAAAGATAAGAGCTGTAATAAATCTTTTAAAAAGGTATGCATCATATGATTTGACTAAAAAATATTTAAAAAATCCATTAAGATATACAAAAAAAATACCAGCATTATCATATAAAATAATGCTGGGTGGATTTGCTTTTTTAATGAAATGTAATATGTATGTACTTCTTTCATTAGGAATAAAGCTTCTTGTTGACTGCCATATTGACGAAAGGCTGTCTGATACGGGCAGAAAAGAAGATTAATTCAGACACATATATTTATTTTCAAAATCACTGACAGGAATAGGGCGGCTGTAATAAAAGCCCTGAATCAGGTCACATCCGTATGACTCGACAAGCTGCTTTTGCTCAAGCGTTTCTATGCCTTCAAAGACAACATTATAATCAATCTGGTGAAGCAGATTGATTAAAGTGCGGATTAAAATACGGCCTTTGTCAGTGCACAGTGATTTGCTGGCAAATATATGATCAAGTTTAATTGTATCAGCAGGCATATTGGCAATCTGGTTAAGTGATGAATATCCGGATCCAAAATCATCGACACTTACAAGAAAACCATATGAACGGAGCTGATTTGTCGTGTTGACAATAGTGTCGGTATTTTCAATAAAAACAGATTCAACAATCTCAAATTCAATAAGGAATGGTGGAATATTATATTTTTTCTGAAGAGCAATTGCCATATCAGTGAAATCACCTTTTGTAAAACGCTGCCGTGATACATTGACTGAAATTGTAAAGACTTCCCGCCCTTCGTTAATCCAGCGTCTTTGAAGTTCAAAGACTTTTTCAATCATTATGTTATCAAGCGTGTCTATAACACCCGTACTTTCAAGCACAGGGATAATCTGAGCGGGAGGAATAATATTGCTATTGTCATCCAGAATACGAACAAGTGCTTCAGCACCGACGATTTTATTTTTGGAAATTGAAAACTTGGGCTGCAGATACATTAATAAACGACCTTGTCTGCAAGCATGGATAAACATGTTGGACATACGCATGTTATTGAGCATGGTTGTCATATCATTCTGATTATATACCTGAAACTTTACATCAAACTTCCCTTTTGCCTGCTTTTTTGCAATATGAGCACGGTCAAGAGCAGTGTCAGTATCTTCTGATGAATCGGAGATAAAGTAAACGCCTGTGTATACATGTATATATACATTAGGATACTTTTTATTCATCATATCTTCAAAGGCTGTATTCATATCAACAATCCGTTCGAGTTCCCTGTCATGGGAAAAATTTCCCAGGTCGTAAAGCCCACGAAATTGGTCACTTCCTTTGCGGCAGGCAGCAAGACAACGTGGATTTTCTTTATAAAAGTAATCAGCCATTGTTTTTATAAATTCATCACCTGTATCGCGTCCGTAAAACTCATTGATATACTTGAAATTACTCACATCACTGGCTATTAAAACGAGTTTTTTAGAACCCTCTTTTATATATTTCTCGCATGTATCATGGAAATCTTTGCTAGAAAGAAGACCCGTCAATGTATCATATTGCATAAACCCAGTACCTTCCCTGTTCTGCCTTACAGAAAGAACTTCGTAAGACGAATTAAAATTAATCACGAAATAAACTATATTTATTATATTACAAAATAACTATATATGCAACTGATTTACAATTTTTAATATCATTTTTTTACAAAAGAATAATTCTACGAGGCTGATAAATAGGTTGAAGTGAGGAGGTATAAATGGTATATTTTAATAAATAAATCTAAAGGTCTGTGAGGCATTTATGCTGTAAAGAAACAAGCAGACAGACAGGAGTACAATATGCTGACAAATGACGCAACAATTTTAAAAATCAAGCATGAAGTATTATATGAAGTAGCAAAACTTGCTTATTCGGGTGAGTTTGATGAGAAAAAAGAAGATTTACCATATAAAATGATTCCTGGGCTGAAGCCTAAGTTTCGCTGCTGTGTATACAAGGAAAGAGAAATCGTACGACAGAGAGTAAGGCTTGCAGAAGGACTTTGTCCTAACGATAATGGCCAGCAGGAATCAGATAATGTAATTCAGGTAATAGAATCTGCCTGTGCAGACTGTCCGCTTTCACACTATATTGTAACTGACAACTGCCGTAAATGTATGGCAAGAGCATGTCAGCAGTCATGCAAATTTGGTGCGATTTCGATGGGGCGTGACAGGGCATATATTGATCCTGATAAATGTAAGGAATGTGGAATGTGTGCAAGAAACTGCCCATATAATGCGATTGCAGACCTTATAAGACCATGTAAAAAAGCCTGTCCTGTGGGTGCAATTACTATGGATGAAGAGACGGGAATCTGTCTTATTGATGATAGTAAGTGCATCCGCTGCGGTAAATGTATACATAGATGCCCATTCGGTGCAATTGGTTCAAAGACAGCAATAGTTGATGTTATTAAATCTATTATTTCAGGAAAACAGGTATTTGCAATGTTTGCACCGGCTATGGAAGGACAGTTCGGAGCAGATATCACGATGGCAAGTATCCGTACAGCATGTAAGAAACTTGGTTTTACTGATATGTATGAGGTAGGACTTGGAGCTGATATGACAGCAGCATCTGAGGCAGCAGAGTGGGCAGAAGCATATGATGAAGGCAGAAAAAAGACTACATCATGCTGTCCGGCATTTGTTAATATGATTAAAAAGTGCTATCCTGAACTTATTGAGTGTATATCAGATACTGTTTCGCCGATGTGCGGAATATCAAGAATGATAAAGAAAAAATATCCCGACGCCATCACAGTGTTTGTAGGACCTTGTATTGCCAAGAAAGATGAAATCAAGGATAAGTCAATTGAAGGAAATGCAGATTATGTTCTTACAATAGGTGAGTTCCGTGCAATGATGCGTGCTAAAGAAATAGTTTTTGAACCTGAGGAAAATACAGCACAGCAGTCAAGTGTTTATGGCAAGCGTTTTGGTAACGGCGGAGGTGTTACGGCAGCTGTTTTAAAGAGTATGGAAGAATCAGGAGTTGATACATCAGATTTCAAGATTGAAAAGTGTGCCGGAGCTGATGAATGTAAGAAAGCACTTCTTCTTATGAAAGCAGGAAAGCTTGATGTTGATTTTATAGAGGGAATGATGTGCGAGGGCGGATGCGTAGGCGGTCCGAGCAGACACAAGAATGAACAGTTCTTTAAGAAAGACAGAGATAAGCTTATACAGGCAGCTGATGCACGTGGAGTTCATGAAAATCTTGATAAATTTGATGCTTCAAAGGTTGGCATGCACAAATAAATCGTATGCTGATACTAAAAATAAGGCAGGTAGCAGATGTGGAATTTAATGGAATAGAAAAGGTGCATGAAGGTGCATTTATAAACAGGTATAATCTTACATATACAACAAAAGATAATAAGAAAAAAGTATATGAGATGATAAGCAGAAACCGCAATATTGACAGTGAAGATCAGATTAGAAATCCAAAGACTGACGGAGTTGTCATTATTATGACTGATGAAGATGACGAACATATATTGTTAAACAGGGAATTCAGAATGGCTGTTGATGATTATGTATACAATTTTCCGGCAGGGCTTGTAGATGCAGGGGAGACGCCGGAACAGGCAGCGGCAAGGGAATTAAGAGAAGAGACGGGACTTGAACTTGTAAAGGTTGAAGACAAACTTATTAACAGTTACAGTGCAATAGGTTTTTCTAATGAAACTAATGTTGTAGTAATCGGAAAAGCAAAAGGAAGATTTGCACCAAGTTCATCAACACTTGAAGAAATACAGGCAGCATGGTATACAAGACAACAGATAAGGGAACTTCTTAAAAACCAGCCATTTGCCGCGAGAAGCCAAGCATATTGTTATATGTGGTCAAAGCAGAAGTAAAATGGAGGAAATTAATGTATACATTTATAAGTAAAGTTGGCAGAAAAGTATGTGTTATGTTTAAAAGAAATATGTCAACTGCGGTTTTGTGTTACCTTGTAATGATGTGTGGGCTTGTTTTGGCAGGCTGTGGAAAAAAGCCGGGAACACAGATGTTTACATATGTAAAAAAAGATGATGCGACAATAGAAATTACCGGATTTACAGATGCGGCAAAAGAGCAGTCATCATTTATCATACCAACGGAAATTGATGGTATTAAAGTTACATCAGTTGCAAGAGAATCGTTCAGGGATTGTGCAAATATTAAAGAGATTTCGATTGCTGAAGGTGTTGAAACGATAGGTGAAAATGCCTTTTTAGGATGTTATAATCTTGAAACTATTAATTTTCCGTCAACAATAGAGTCGGTTGGAACTAATGTTGTAAAAAATACAATATGGGAAAAGAATGAATATGAGCAGTATGGAGCTGTAATAATTAATAACATTCTTTCTTCTGTGCAGAATGTACAATCAGAATATAAGCTGCCTGATGGTATAAAAAAAATAGCTTCGGGTGTATTTTATGGCAATACACAGCTTACAAAGATTGATATGGGCTCATCACTTGAAGAAATAGGAACCTATGCATTTGCAGGATGTACAGGTATTACAGAATTAAGCATTCCGTCAAGTGTAAAAAATATCGGATATGGAGCTTTCAGCCAATGCACCAATCTTACTGTAAGTGTTCCTGACACAGTTGGACAGATAGGACAGGAAGCTTTTTATAAAGTTAAATTTGTAGAATATAAAGGAAAGCTTGGCGGTGCTTATTGGGGAGCTGCCGCAGGCGGAATGGAGAAGCAATGACAGAGACATCAGCTGGAAAAATAAATAAAGAAGAACATTTATTTAAATCAACAAGCGGCGTGTGTGATATACATACTGTACTATGGTATCCTGATAAAGAAAAATATGAAAATCCTTTAGGTGTGGTTCAGATTGCACATGGAATGATTGACCATATAGAAAGATTTGAAGGACTTGCATTATATCTTGCTGAACGTGGATTTGTTGTAGCTGGAAATGACCATCTGGGACATGGAGATTCAGTTAATGATAAAAATGACTGGGGATATTTTGCAAAAGGAAATAACAGCGGACTTTATCTTGTTAAAGATATGCACAAGCTGACAATTATAATGAAAAAGCGTTTTCCTGAACTGCCATATATTCTTATAGGACACAGCATGGGCTCATTTATGACAAGACGTTATCTTATGATGTATGGTAATGAACTTGATGCAGCTGTTATATTAGGAACTGGAAACCAGCCAAAGATTATGGTTGACGGAGGTCTTTTAGCTGTAAAGTTTACAAAGCTGTTTCACGGTGACCGCTACAGAAGTGAGACGCTCAATAAAATGATGTTCGGCACATACAACAACCGTATAGAAAATCCCGTGACGGATTCCGACTGGCTTACAAGAAATCCCGATATAGTTGACAACTATGTAAATGATGAAAAATGCAGTTTTCTTTTTACGGTTAATGCGTATGAAGGTATGTTAAAAATCATCAGATATGTAATTAATGATGCAAATATCGAAAAGACACCAAAGGAGCTTCCGCTGCTTATTGCATCGGGAAATGCAGACCCTGTAGGTGAGTATGGAAAGGCAGTAGAGCGTATTTATAACAAATATAGAAAACATATGAATGATGTTGAACTGAAGCTATATGATGGCTGCCGCCATGAGCTTCACAGCGAAATAAATGCACAGGAAGTGTTTGAGGACATTTATAACTGGATAGTTGAGAGAGTAGGATAAAATAACACTAAGTAAAAAACGGTATTTTTTGATTCAGACACTTCGTGTCAATATTCAAAAAATACCGTTTTTTTAATTTTATAATGTGTTAAATATATAATGCATACTTCATAGTGTAAATTTAATACTGTATAATTTCCTACATCAGCGTCTCATACTTAGGCATAATACCGATGCCGATTGTTGTAGGACCAGTGTGTACGCCTGTTATTGAGCTTACGCGTAAGTCAAAGCGTTCACGGCTCTCAACACATTTGATTTTGAAATCTGTTTCAACCTGACGGCGGAGCTCGTCACATTCGTCTGGCGTAGTTGCCGATGCAACCGAAATATCGTAAGTATTCGGGTCAATGTTTCTGCTTGTGAAATATTTTTTGCAGCTTTCAAATACGTTTGCAACCGATTTTTTGCGTGTACGGCAGAGACCGCTTACGTTTACCTCACCGTTTTTAAGGAAAAGACTTGGCCTGATATTTAAAATTCCTGTTACCATAGATGCGAGTTTTCCAAGACGGCCCCCTTTTTTGATGTAATCAAGAGAGCCGATTGTAAAGTAAACTGTTCCGATGTCTGTCATTTTCTGAAGAATAGATACTGCTTTTTCATAAGGAATGTTATCGCGGTTCATACGGATTGCTTCATATACTAAAAGACCTTCGGCAGCAGATATGAACTGAGAATTGATTACTGTGATTTTTGCATCCGGATAATCTTCCATAACCTGCTGTGCTGCCATTCTGGCAGAGTTGACTGCACCACTTAAAGCAGTAGAAAGGCATATTGTAACAATTGGAATGTTTTCCTTTACGGCAGGAAGATATGCGTCTATATAATCCTGGACACTTGGAAGAGATGTTCTTGGATATATCTTTTCCTCTGTTATGCGTCTGTAGAATTCATCAGTTGAAAGTTCAGTTCTGTCTTTGTAATAAGTTTCACCGTCAAATGTTATATAAAGCGGAATGAGTGTGACATCTACGGAAGCTGCATAATCCATAAGAAAATCGCATGCTGTGTCTGTAATTATTTTAAACATAAAATTAAATCTCCATTTTCTATTACTTATAATATTTTTTCCTATTACCTTTATGAGTGGTTACTTTAAATGTTTATTGCGGAGCATAAAGACGCAATAAAATATTTATATTAATATATCACATAGTATTAAAAACTACAAGACACAACACTGGGAATTGCAAGTTAAAATATAGATGTATGCAAAAATGAACAATTTGAAGTAAAATTGCATAAAATAATTGACGTATATATAAAAAAATAGTAAAATTTATATAAATAATTCAGTGCAATGTGTGTAAGCCTGATTGTTAATTAAACAAAAAAGAGGAGAAGATTAATGGCAGCTTTATTAATTTTAGTCATTGTGGCAGCACTGCTGGCACTTGGATATGCGGCATTTAACTTTATCGGCGTCAAAAAGCTTGATGAAGGAACAGATCGTATGTCAGAGATCGCGGAAGCTATCAGAGTTGGAGCTAACGCATTTATTACTTATGAGTATAAGATTATAGGTATTGTAGTGGTTATTATTGCAATTATATTTGCAGCAATTTTTTCAGTCCAGTATGGAAAATTCAGCTGGGAGCCATCAGTATGTTTCATCATCGGAGTTGTGATGAGTGCATCAGCAGGATGGGTAGGAATGAAGATTGCAACTTATGCAAATGTCAGAGTATCTAATACAGCAAGAAAGACTAAGAATATCGGTTCAACACTCAAGGTAGCATTAAAGGGTGGTTCTGTAATGGGATTATGTGTAGGTGGTTTCGCACTTCTTGGTTTATTCCTTGTATACATAATTTTCGGTTACGGTCTTAATATGATTTCAATCAGTGCACTTCGTGATGGACAGCACATTTTCACACAGTGTCTTTCATGTTATGCATTGGGATGTTCTATCGTAGCTATGTTTAATCGTGTCGGTGGTGGTATTTATACAAAGGCGGCAGATATGGGTGCCGACCTTGTAGGTAAGACGGAAGCACACATTCCGGAAGATGACCCTCGTAACCCGGCAACAATAGCAGATAACGTAGGTGATAATGTAGGTGATGTTGCAGGACTTGGTTCAGACCTGCTCGAATCGTTTGTAGGAGCTATATCATCTGCAATTATTCTTGCAGTAAGCTTATTCCTTTCAAATATCGCAAATAAACTTACGGTTTCAGATACACTTCTTATGAAGATGATGTATTTTCCACTTGTTTTTGCGGCAATTGGCCTTATTGCTTCGTGTCTTGGCATCGCATATGTTCTTATTAAGAAAGGCTCAGATAGTCCTCACAGGGATTTGAATATTTCAACATGGAGTGCAGCCGTAATCACAATCATAGGCGGCTTTGTTGCGACATATTTTATGTTTAAGCCTGAAACTAAAGCGGTACTTGATGTTGCAGGATTTAAGACAGGATATACATCACCTTGGATAGCAGCGTCACTTGGTGTTATTAGTGGTGTTATTATCGGTGCAATAGCAGAATATTATACAAGTTATGATTATAATCCGACTAAGAAGATTGCTGAGAGTGCAAAAGAAGGAGCAGCACTTACAATTACACAGGGTCTTGCAGTGGGCATGAAGTCTTGTATGCTTCCACTCATTATCCTTGGTATAACAACATACGTTTCATATGCTGTGTCCGGAATGTTTGGTATTGCTATGGCAGCTGTTGGCATGCTTTCATTTGTATCCGCAACAGTTTCTGTTGATACATATGGACCTATTTCAGATAATGCAGGCGGAATTGCTGAGATGTCAGAACTTGAGCCTGAGGTTCGTGAGATTACAGATAAACTTGATTCAGTAGGTAATACAACAGCAGCAATCGGCAAAGGTTTTGCCATTGGTTCTGCTTCATTTGCCGCACTTTCACTTATGGTTAGTTTCCTTTATGCATTCCAGCCTGAAGGTTCACAGCTTGAACTTAACTTTACAAATCCGCTTATTCTTGCTGGTGCCTTAATCGGTGGTGCACTTCCTTTCCTTTTCTCAGGAATGCTTATTGAAGCTGTTGCCAATGCGGCACGTAAGATGGTTGATGAAGTAAGAAGACAGTTTAAAGAAATTCCTGGAATTCTTGAAGGTAAAGCAAAACCTGATTATAAGACATGTATAGAGATTTCTTCACAGGGAGCTTTAAAAGAGATGAGAATGCCGGCTATTCTTTCAATTATTTTCCCTGTAATTTCAGGTTTCCTTTTCGGACCTTACTTTGTAGGCGGACTTCTTATCGGTGCAACACTTTCAGCTATTATGCTTGCAATATTTACAGGTAATGCAGGTGGTGCATGGGATAATGCAAAGAAGTATATTGAATCAGGTGTTTTTGAGGGACAGGGCAAAGGTTCTCCGGCACATGATGCGGCAGTTGTAGGTGATACAGTAGGTGATCCTCTTAAAGATACAGTAGGACCATCACTTGATATTCTTATCAAGATTATGTCAACAGTTTCACTTGTTGCAGCAGTTCTTTTCTACAACTATAACCTGTTATATCTCATTTTCGGAATCAGATAAAATATTTTTGTATTAAATACACATACTTATAAAAATTTAAGAGGTACAGGGCGTGAAA
>ERZ839767.3846-NODE-3846-length-16336-cov-3.458817_pt1 | contig 16336 bp, 15 predicted proteins | sample MGYA00519879_ERZ839767 | MGnify/ENA primary metagenome ERZ839767 (study PRJEB31850, sample SAMEA3708852) | human gut metagenome | biome: human gut; feature: human-associated habitat; material: faeces | place: China | collected 2014 ...
TGGAGCTTCGTATGAAATGCGGTATCGGAAAATGCGGCCGCTGCAACATCGGAGACAAATACGTCTGCAAAGACGGCCCGGTATTTAGGTGTGATGAGGTTGATGAATTACCTAATGAGTACTAAGTTATAGATTGCATCTTAAGAAACTTTCAAATATATGCGCTGGTTATAGCCAGTACACAGCCATGTGGAACAGCCATCTCGCTAAGATACCCATTTTAGGAGCGTTGCGACGGGCACGTGTGAGATGGCTGTTCCACATGGCGTACGATTTGGATAAAAGAAAGGACACCAACATGGAAAATAATATGGTAAACGTATATTTTTTCGGTAAAAAATACAGCGTTCCCGGTGATCTGACCATTATGACAGCTATGGAATATGCCGGTTATACATTAAAAAGAGGATGCGGCTGCAGACACGGATTCTGCGGTGCCTGCGCGACCATCTACAGGATCAAGGGACAGAATGAGCTGAAAACCTGTCTCGCCTGTCAGACACAGGTGCAGGAGGGAATGTATGTGGCAAGTATCCCGTTCTTCCCTACAGACAAGAGACTTTATAATATAGAAGATCTTAAGCCGAACCAGCAGGTAATGATGGAGCTTTATCCGGAGATCTACAGCTGCATCGGATGCAATGCCTGCACAAAGGCCTGTACACAGGACTTAAATGTCATGCAGTATATTGCATATGCTCAGAGAGGCGAGCTTGAAAAATGTGCAGAGGAATCCTTTGACTGCGTAATGTGCGGCGTATGTTCCTCGCGCTGTCCGGCCGGGATTTCGCATCCGCAGGTCGCAATGCTGGCACGCCGCCTGAACGGAAAGTATCTGGCACCAAAGACGCAGCACCTTGAAAACCGCGTCAAGGAGATCCAGGACGGCACCTTTACCGATCTGATTGAGGCGCTGATGGGCAAGCCGGTAGAGGAACTCAAAGAGCTGTATAACAACCGAGAAATCGAGAAGTAAGGAGGTTAACCACAATGTATGCACCCCAATTTCAAGAATCGTTAAGGGCTGTGGAGGCCGCGCGTGAGGCAAACATTGCCTATGAGCCGACCCGTATGACTGCAAAAGAAAAGGAAGACCTTCTTGCGGCGTATCATCCCGACTATAAAAAAGACGAATTTTCCACCCTCAAAATCGGACCGAACCGCGGCGACTCCGTGCCGCACGAGCTTTGCGAGATGCTGCAGGCAAAGAGCCGGATTCAGGCAGAGGATGTGGATTTAAGCGATGTGAAGTATGATGTCGATGTGTTAATCATCGGCGGCGGCGGCGCAGGCGCGTCCGCAGCAATCGAGGCTGACCGTGCCGGTGCAAAGACCATGATTGTTACCAAGCTGCGGATCGGCGATGCCAATACCATGATGGCAGAGGGCGGCATTCAGGCTGCCGATAAAGAGAACGATTCGCCGGCAATCCACTTTTTGGATGCCTTTGGCGGCGGCCACTTTGCCGCAAAGCGTGAGCTTTTGGCAAAGCTGGTTTGTGACGCACCGGAGGCAATTTTGTGGCTTAACGAGCTTGGCGTAGAGTTTGATAAGGCAGAGGACGGCACCATGATTACCACGCACGGCGGCGGTACCTCGCGCAAGAGAATGCACGCGGCAAAGGACTATTCCGGCGCCGAAATCATGCGTACCCTGCGCGATGAAGTGTTAAACCGCGGCATCCCGGTGGTGGACTTTACGGCAGCGATCGAACTGATCTTAGACGAAAACGGAAAAGCAGCCGGTGCGGTACTTATGAATATGGAGACCAAGGAGCTGATGGTCGCAAAGGCCAAGACCGTGATTATTGCGACCGGCGGCGCCGGAAGAATGCATTATCAAGGCTTCCCGACCTCAAACCATTACGGCGCAACGGCAGACGGCCTGGTGCTGGGCTATCGGGTCGGCGCAAAGCTTTTGTATGCCGAGACACTTCAGTATCACCCGACCGGCGCGGCATTTCCGCAGCAGATTTTCGGCGCACTGGTGACCGAAAAGGTGCGTTCCTTAGGCGCAAAGCTGGTTAACCGTGACGGTAAGGTGTTTATGCATCCGCTGGAGACCCGTGACGTTGCGGCAGCATCCATTATCCGTGAATGCTCCGACCGCGCCGAGGGCGTTGACACCGGCAGCGGCCGGGCAGTATGGCTGGATACGCCGATGATTGAAGAAATCGGCGGCGAGGGCACGATTGAAAAGCGGATTCCGGCCATGATGCGGATGTTCATGAGCTATGGCATTGATATTAGGAAAGAGCCGATCCTGGTATACCCCACGCTGCACTACCAAAACGGCGGTTTGGATATTCGGGTTGACGGCATGACGACCAATGTGGAGAACCTGTATGTTGCCGGCGAGGCAGTCGGCGGTATCCACGGCCGGAACCGCCTGATGGGCAACTCTTTGCTCGATATTATCGTGTTCGGCAGAAACGCCGGGATTCATGCGGCAGAGGCAGCCAAGGCAACCGAGGTTGGCACGCTGACCCTCTCCCATATCGCAAAATTTGACGCAGAGCGTTCCGCGGCCGGCATCGAAACCGACGCGGTATCGCCGAAGCTCTTGCCGAACTATACCGGCAAAAGAAGCGAAATCTAACGGATTGTAATCGTAAAATAAGAGGTGCCGCGGCTGCGGCGCCTCTTTAGAACGTTGAAAGAAGGTTTAACCAATGCATTTATTTCATGGAGTGATTTCTCTGTCCGGCGTGTCGTTTTTGATTTTTTCCATTATGGCGATTGTATCGCTCGGTTATCTGCTGGGCAGAGTCACCATCAAGGGCGTCTCGCTGGGAACCGCCGGCGTGTTTGTCATTTCTCTGCTTTACGGCGCATTTTTTTATCAGAATCTGACCGATGCGCTCAAGAGTGCGGAGATTGCGTCAAACGGACTGAAAATTGTTGAAAACCTAGGTCTGGTATTTTTTGTGACCTCGGTCGGATTTATTGCAGGACCCAAGTTCTTTAAAAACTTAAAAAAGAATTTTAAGTCCTATATTCTCCTCGGCGCAGCTATTATTTTAACGGGCGGCGTGACCTGTGCCATCTGTTATTTTATCGGCCGCGGCAGTGCCAATAATCCGCAGGAGTTTATCGCGCTGATGGACGGTTTGCTTTCCGGCTCTTTGACGACCACGCCGGGATTTTCTGCCGCTAAGGAGACGGTAAAGAATGTCTATGCCGCAACGCCGGAGCTTGCCAATGAGTATGAGGCGGCCGTTACGGTAGGCTACGGCATTGCCTACTTGTTCGGTGTCATCGGCGTGGTGCTTTTTGTGCAGATCATGCCAAAGCTGGCGCATGCCGATATGGATCTGGAGCGGAAAAAGCTGGCAAGCGTGGATCTTGGCACAGCAAAGACTAAGGCGGAAAACCTGATCGATATTGATGATATGGGTCTCGGCGCGTTCGGTATGGCCGCGCTGATCGGCCTTGTGGTCGGAAACATTAAGATTCCGCTGACCTCGGCCGGGCTTTCCGGCACCTGTTTCTCGCTCACCACAACCGGCGGCGCGCTGATTACCGCCCTGGTGTTCGGACATTTTTCCCATGTCGGAAAAGTCAATATTATGCCGCCCAAAAAGACGCTGGAATGCCTCAGAGAGCTGGGGCTGATGATCTTTTTGATCGGTGCCGGTGTGGCCGGCGGCGCAAACTTTGTCAAGTACTTTAAGCCCATTTACTTCCTCTACGGTGCATTGATGACCTTAATCCCGATGATTGTGGGTTATCTGATCGCAACCAAGGTGTTAAAGCTGAGCCTGCTGAACTCCTTGGGCTCCATCACCGGCGGCATGACCAGTACGCCGGCGCTCGGAACGCTGATTCATGTTGCCAAAACCGAGGATGTGGCTTCGGCTTATGCGGCGACCTATCCGATTGCGCTTTTAGCGGTGGTCTTGGTTTCGCAGTTTTTGATTGTCTTGTTTGGATAAAAAATAATATTCTGCCGCCGCGGCTGCGGCGGCAGAGCGTGTTTTTGAAGGAATTTTAAAAAATACCGAAAAAATTTGCAAGAAAGACTTGCTTTTTTAAAAAAACATGGTATAATAGTCTAGTGACTTTCGCCGGAGGCGATCTGTGGCGGAGGGAAAATAAAATAGGGAGACGTATCGAAGTGGTCATAACGAGCACGATTGGAAATCGTGTTGTCGTGATGAGCGGCACGTGGGTTCAAATCCCACCGTCTCCGCCACGTCGGAATGGACTTTGCTCCATTCCGATTTTTCTTATGTGAAAAATCCGTCATACGCTTCGTCATTCCTCCTCTTTCGCAAAAAGGCACGCTCGGCTTGCCTGCTTACTTGCAAGCGCGCTCGCTGACGGCGCACCGTCGCTACCACCTTTTTGCGAGTATGCCTGCGGCGAATATCTCCATGTGGCAAGCACAAAGTGTTTGCCAATTTTTTACTGATTCCTTATTCCCTATTCCTTAAATCCGATTCTTTCCGTTAGGGGTTACATCTTTTGCATGGGCGATATCCATGCTCCAGGATGATATCCGGCGCATCGTGCAAGGATATTTTGTTTTCTTCGTTGATTTGTTCCACGGCCGGGCAGTCCGGTCTGTGGAATTTTTTTGTTCTTTGATTTCCGATATAGTAATGCGAGGTGTCCGAATCCATATTTTCCTTTTGTGTAGCGTTCGTATTTTGGGGAGAATCCGTTTCTTCCGGCGTTTCACTTTCCGTTGCTGGCGTTGACTCTTCCGCGGGTGCCCTCGACTCCGCCGGCGGTGGAACATTAGCAGTATTGATTGTAACAGGCGTTGTCTCGGTGCATCCGCAAAGAGTCATGGAGAAACAAATTGCCCATAATAAAAGTGTCATACGATATTTGGCTAACATAATAAAATTACCTCCAAAGCATAATGCTAGTTGATATATTGAAATAAATATCAAATATAAGAGTACAATAACATATAATATTGGATTAGTCAATATAAAAGACAAATATAAATAGAGTATAGGAAGTTCCGTTTCGTTTATAATGATGCGGGTGATGTTATATGGATGAAAAATTTGTTCGAGAGCGAATTACACAGCTGCGATTAAACAAGGGTGTGTCGGAGTATCAAATGAGTTATGATTTAGGGCATAGCAGAGGATATATCTATAACATATCCTCCGGGAAGTCCGTGCCGCCGCTTAAAGAACTCTTTGCAATCTGCGAATACTTTCATATTACGCCGAAAGAATTTTTTGATGAGGAAATCGAGAATCCGGTTTTAATCGAAAGATTAGTGGAGGAAGGCAAAAAGCTGGACGCAGATGCGCTGGAGAGTATCTTAGGTGTGATGAAGAATATGGAAAAATGATATACCGCAAAAATTATAGGATGTCGCTAGGAGTTGACAAGGAAAATGGATGAGCAGTATATAAAGCAGAGAATTGCAAAATTGCGTACCGATCATGATATTTCCGCGCGAGAGCTAAGTTTACAATTGGGGCAGTCAACCGGATATATCAATACCATTGAAAATGGAAAATCGCTGCCGTCCATGAAAATGTTTTTATACATCTGCGAATACTTTCATATTACACCGAAAGAGTTTTTCGATGAAGAAGTGGAATACCCTGTTTTGATCGAGAGAATGATTCAAGAGAGTAAAAAGCTGGACGCGGATGCGCTGGAAAGTATTTTAGGTGTGATGAAGAATATGGAAAAATAAGACGGCGTAGCGTTCTGTACTGTCTTTTATTATGCAAATACGACAAACAAACTGATCAATAATGCCAAAAGTTTGGTAAATGTTTTATCCGTGTTTTTTTGTGAAATGAGAAGAATGTATTGACAAATCGGTGTATTTGCGGTAAAATAATACGGTTCGCAGTGTAACGTGGAGGAGAATGCCAAGATGGAACGACTGAGAAATGTACCCAAGGTTGTGGGGTTAAAGCAGTCCCGCAAGGCGATACTTGGCGGCAGAGCGGCGCAGGCGTTTTATGCGCAGGATGCCGACGCCTATCTTTTGGATTCTTTTTTGGAGCTGTGCCGCGCGTACAATGTGCCGGCCGTGGCCGTGCCTGCGATGAAGGAGCTTGCCAAGGCGTGCCATGTGGAGGTTCCGACGGCGTTTGCCGTATTGCTGCGTGTGCAGCAGTGATTGTTTTGATAAAAGCGCACCATGCGTTTTTATAGATATTTTATAGGTATGGAGGTGAACATATTGCCAACATTTAATCAGTTAGTCAGAAAAGGTAGAGCAACTGTGGAAAAGAAGTCGACGGCACCTGCACTTTTAAAGGGTATGAATACCATTAAGAAGAAGCAGACCGATCAGGCGTCTCCGCAAAAGAGAGGCGTTTGCACTTCTGTAAGAACCATGACCCCGAAAAAGCCGAACTCTGCACTCCGTAAGGTTGCCAGAGTTAAGCTGACCAACGGGATCGAGGTTTCCGCTTATATTCCCGGTATCGGCCACAATCTGCAGGAGCATAGCGTTGTTATGATCCGCGGCGGCCGTATCAAGGACTTGCCTGGTGTTCGTTATCACATTATCCGTGGTACTCTGGATACTTCCGGCGTGGACAAGCGGCTGCAGAGCAGATCCAAGTACGGCGCAAAGCGTCCTAAATAAGGCGCAGCGCATCTGACAAGAAATGTCGTGCATATATGTTCAGTAAATAGATTGACCTTATATGCACAGCAGCGGGGGTCGCCCCGTTGAGTACCTTAATGGTGAATAAACCTAGAGAAGGAGGGGAAGAGAAGTGCCAAGAAGAGGTCATATTGCCCGTCGTGATGTTTTGCCGGATCCGATGTACAACAGCAAGACGGTTACCCGGTTGATTAACAACATCATGTTAGACGGTAAAAAGGGCGTTGCTCAGAGAATAGTTTATGATGCATTTGACATAATAAAGGAGAAAACCGGAAAGGATCCGGTAGAAGTCTTTGAGGACGCAATGAATCAGGTTATGCCTGTATTGGAGGTTAAGGCACGTCGTGTCGGCGGTGCCAACTATCAGGTCCCGATTGAGGTTAGAGCGGAACGCCGCGAGACCCTGGGTCTGAGATGGATTACGCTGTTTGCCAGAAAGCGTTCGGAGAGAACCATGGCAGAGAGACTGGCCAACGAGCTGATGGATGCAACCAACAGTACCGGCGGTGCTTTCAAAAAGAAGGAAGACACCCACAAGATGGCAGAAGCAAACAAGGCGTTTGCACACTATCGCTGGTAATTGCTTTGCCGGTTTTCAATCGGCAAGGGGCGATGCTGCCTAAAATACCAAAATACGGCGCAGCCGTAAATATGCAGCGCATACGTGCACTGCGAAAGGAGTTACTATGGGTAGAGCGTTTTCACTGGAGAAAACCAGAAATATAGGTATCATGGCGCACATTGATGCCGGTAAGACGACTACCACGGAGCGTATCTTGTTCTATACAGGCCGTATCCATAAGATCGGTGAGACCCACGAGGGCGCCGCGCAGATGGACTGGATGGAGCAGGAGCAGGAACGTGGTATTACGATTACCTCTGCCGCTACCACTGCACAGTGGAAGAACCACAGAATCAACATCATTGATACACCGGGACACGTTGACTTCACCGTAGAGGTTGAGCGTTCGCTGCGTGTACTCGACGGCAGTGTTACGGTTCTTTGTGCAAAGGGCGGTGTAGAGCCGCAGTCTGAGACCGTTTGGCGTCAGGCTGACAAGTATCATGTACCGAGAATGGTATATGTCAACAAGATGGACATTATGGGTGCGGACTTTTATAATGTTGTAGCCATGATGAAGGATCGTTTAAAGTGTAATGCTGTTCCGATTCAGCTGCCGATCGGCGCTGAGGATGAATTCAGAGGCCTGATTGACCTGATTCAAATGAAAGCATACGTTTATTACGATGAGCTGGGACAGGACGAGAGAATCGAAGATATCCCGGCCGATATGAAGGATAAGGCAGAAGAATACCGCCAGGCACTCTTAGAGCATGTGGCGGAAACGGATGAAGCTCTGATGGAGAAATTCTTTGAAGAGGGCGACCTCTCCGAAGAAGAAATCAAAAAGGCAATCCGTAAGTCCACCATTGCCAACGAGATGGTTCCGGTACTCTGCGGTTCTTCTTATAAGAATAAGGGCGTTCAGAACATGCTGGACGCAGTGATTGACTTTATGCCGTCGCCGCTCGACGTACCCCCGATCAAGGGTGTCGTTCCGAGAACGGAAGAGGAAGAGGTTCGTCATTCTTCCGATGATGAGCCGTTTGCTGCTCTGGCATTTAAGATCATGACTGACCCGTTTGTTGGTAAGCTGGCATTCTTCCGTGTATATTCCGGTACGTTAAACAGCGGTTCTCACGTTTACAATTCCGTAAAGGATAATAAAGAGAGAATCGGACGTATCCTGCAGATGCACGCAAACCACCGTGAAGATATCGACACGGTATATGCCGGTGATATTGCAGCCGCAGTCGGCTTAAAGAACACCACAACCGGTGATACTCTTTGTGACGAAAAGGCGCCGATCATTCTGGAATCGATGGAATTCCCGGAACCGGTTATCCGCGTCGCAATCGAGCCTAAGACCAAAGCCGGACAGGAGAAGATGGGCATTGCCCTTTCCAAGCTGGCAGAGGAAGACCCGACCTTCCGTACCTATACGGATGACGAGACCGGCCAGACCATTATTGCCGGTATGGGTGAGCTGCACCTTGAGATTATCGTTGACCGTCTGCTTCGTGAATTTAAGGTAGAGGCAAATGTCGGCAGTCCGCAGGTATCCTACCGCGAGACGATCCGCACCGCATCTCACATTAACCACAAGTACGCAAGACAGTCCGGCGGTAAAGGTCAGTACGGACACGTTGTACTGGATATTGAGCCGTTAGAGCCGGGTGCCGGCTACGTCTTTGAAAATAAGATTGTCGGCGGTGCGATCCCGAAGGAATATATCCCTGCCGTTGACGCAGGTATCCAGGGCGCAATGCAGGCCGGTGTACTGGCAGGCTATCCGGTTGTCGATGTAAAGTGTACCTTGGTGGATGGATCCTACCACGAGGTCGACTCTTCGGAAATGGCGTTTAAGATTGCCGGTTCTATGGCATTCAAAGAAGGCTGCAAGAAGGGTAATCCGGTTATCATGGAACCGATCATGAAGGTCGTTGTCAATGTTCCGGAGGATTATATGGGCGATGTTATCGGTGACTTAAACTCCCGCCGTGGTCAGATCCAGGGCATGGAAGCAAGAACCGGTGCGCAGGAGATTACGGCTATGGTTCCGCTGTCGGAGATGTTCGGTTATGCAACCGAGCTCCGTTCCAGAACACAGGGCCGCGGTCAGTACTCGATGGAGCCGAGCCACTTTGAAGAGCTGCCGAAGAGCCTGGCTGAAAAAATCATCAAAGAGAGAAGCAAAAACGAGGACTAATCCCCTCGCTTTGCGGCAAAACTGAAAAAATTTAAGGAAATTCCAAAAAGTTTACAAAAAAGTATTGAAATTATTCCAAAAGAATAGTAGAATAGACCTACATTGTTTTGTAAAATGATTAAGAATTTCTATATTCCATTAAGTAGGAGGAAAGTAAAATGGCAAAGGAAAAATTTGAAAGAAGCAAACCCCATGTTAACATTGGTACGATTGGCCACGTTGACCATGGTAAGACGACCTTGACCGCAGCAATCACCAAGGTGCTGGCTCTGGACGGTAAGGCACAGTACGAAGCATATGACATGATCGACAAGGCTCCGGAGGAGAGAGAAAGAGGTATTACGATTTCTACTGCTCACGTTGAGTACGAGACCGAGAAGCGTCACTATGCACACGTTGACTGCCCCGGACACGCCGACTACGTAAAGAACATGATCACCGGTGCTGCACAGATGGACGGTGCAATCCTGGTTGTATCGGCTGCTGATGGTCCTATGCCCCAGACTCGTGAGCACATTCTGCTCTCCCGTCAGGTTGGCGTACCTTACATCGTTGTATTCATGAACAAAGTAGACCAGGTAGACGATCCTGAGCTGCTTGAGCTGGTTGAGATGGAAATCAGAGACCTGCTGACCGAGTACGACTTCCCGGGCGACGATACCCCGATCATCAAGGGTTCCGGCTTACAGGTTCTGGAGTGCACCTCCACCGATCCGAACGCTCCGGAATACGCTTGCATCCACGAACTGATGGACGCTGTTGACAGCTACATCCCGACTCCTGAGAGAAAGAGCGACCTGCCCTTCTTGATGCCGATCGAGGATATCTTCTCTATCACCGGCCGTGGTACGGTTGCTACCGGTAGAGTTGAGAGAGGTCAGCTGAACATGTCTGACGAAGTTGAAATCGTTGGTCTGTCCGACGAAACCAGAAAAGTTGTTGTAACCGGTATCGAGATGTTCAGAAAGCTTCTGGACTATGCAGAAGCAGGCGATAACATCGGTGCTCTGCTCCGTGGTGTTGCTCGTGACGAGATCGAAAGAGGTCAGGTTCTGGCTAAGCCGGGTACGATTACCCCGCACACCCAGTTCAAGGGTGAGGTTTACGTTCTGACCAAGGAAGAGGGCGGCCGTCATACTCCGTTCTTTACCAATTACAGACCGCAGTTCTATTTCAGAACAACCGACGTTACCGGTGTTGTAAATCTTCCGGACGGCGTTGAGATGTGTATGCCCGGCGACAACGTAACCATGAGCGTTGAGCTGACTACCACCATCGCAATCGAGGAAGGTCTGCGTTTTGCTATCCGTGAGGGCGGCAGAACGGTAGGTTCCGGCGTTGTAACCGAAATCATTAAATAAGATCATCTTAAGAAAAAAGCCTCTTGCCAAGCAAGGGGCTTTTTGTTTGCCGAAAAACGGTACAAAAACGTCGTGTTGTCCGCGCGGCTTGGTCGGTGTTGCCGGCGGCTGCCCGTTATTGGCGGCGGTGAGCGCCGGATGGAGCAATGACCGGTCTAAGCCGATGGAATCCCCAATAAAATTTTTCGCAAAATAGGACTTTCTTTTTTTAAAAATTATGGTATACTGTTGATAGAAAAGAGAATAGCCGTAAGTGAGTGGTTCATGATGAAAGGACATTTGATATCCGGCATCAAAAAATTAGCGGTCATTCTGATCGCCAGCCTGATGATCCTAGGGCTTGTCCCTGTCGGGCTGATTGCCAAGCCGGACACCGTCCGCGCCGAAGGTGAGTTTCTGCGCCTCCTTCCGATTGCAGAAACCTCCGTCTCTCCGCAGTCGGATCAAAAAAAATTACAGGTTCCCCATGATACCGATGCAACGCAGCGCATCGGCGCCCTTCATCATGCCTATCTGCGCTTTCATACGGAGGCGCTGCTAAACGATGCCGCGCAGCTCCGCACGGTCAAGCTGCGCCTGACGCTTTTGAAAACGCCGTCGAATACGGCGGTGCCCATTCGCATCTTTTTGATGTCCGATAATAACTGGAATGCGAATATGACCTATGCCGGCCGTCCCTCACAGATGGGCGAGACCTTGCTGACCCGGATGGCGGTCACCCCGGCGGAGAACCCGTCCGTGCTGGAGATTGACCTGACGGATTATGCCCGCCGCTGGCAGGAGGAGGGGCGTGACAGGATTTCGCTGCATCTGGATGCGCCCGGCAATGTTTTGGCGGCAGCGTTTGCAGACCGTGACTATCCCGATCCGGCGTTTCGGCCGTGCTTAAAAATCGTCACCGGCGACGCACAGGATACCGATACGCCGGATCTGACAAAGGCGTGGCTGAGCGCTGGCGGAAGCAGTGCAGGAAACGGCGGTGCGAAAAATAACGCCGTACAGGGTGAGGCCTACACGGCCGGTGAAGAGCACAGCACATATTTAAAGTTTACCTTAAACCGCGCGAATATCCGGGGCGCCATGTACCGCATTTACTTGCAGCTTACCGCATTGCAGGCGGATCCGGAGGCGCAGCTGACCGTTTATCAGCTGCAAAACAGGGACTGGAACGGAGAAGAAATCGAACAGGGCATTCTTCCGCAGGGCGAAGAACGCCTGGTCTGCCGCATCCCTGCCACGGCAGAGAATTTGCGGCGCATTGATCTGACGGACGTGATGAATGATTCTTACGCGAAAGGCGAGACGAAAATGGCGTTTCGTGTGAGCGCGGAGAACGGAACGGTCTCCTTTGTGAAAACGGGTGCAGCGGCACCCGGTCTTGCCATTCGCGTTTCGGATTATGCCGATGTCGTGGCGGCAGAGGAGGCGGCAGTCCATGCGCTGGCAGAGAATGCGGATCTGGATCATATTACAGAAAATCTGCTGCGGGAATATGTTGCCGAAAACGGCGAACGCGTGTCGCTGAGCTGGAAGGCGGTAGAGTCCGCAACCGGGCTGCCGGTGCAAAACGGGCTGCGCAGCGACGGCACGGTGACCCGTCCGCGCTGGTTTGAAGAAAGCCATAAGATTTTAGCAACCGTAAAAATTACCGCCGGCAATTACACGCGCCAGCGCAGCTATTACCTGACAATTCTGCCGGAGGACGCGCCGGACGATTCGGATGCAAAATACGGCAGCATGGTGGATATCGGAACCGCACAGTCCGAGGAGAAACAGCGGCTTGAGAGCGTTGCGACATCTTCGCACAGCCGCTGGATGGGCGCGCAGAACATGACCTACCGTACCCTGCGTGAAAACAGTGTGATGGTATTGCATTTTGCGGCAGATCCGACCGTGCAGAACTATATAACATTCAAGCTATGGGCAGCCGATGCGTTTTATGGGCTTCAGCTGCACAGTCTGCAAAACACCGAGGCAGAGCCGGTCACGTTGACCCAGCCGGAAATGGTGGCAGGCGAGGACGGATTTTTGTATCTGACCTGTGCGCTGCCGATGTCCTTTACCGAGGGACTGGATCGGATTCATCTGCGGCTGACGCCGCTTGAGCAGGAGGGGACAGAGGGCGAATTGTGCAACCTCTACGGCGCCTATGTCACGCAGTCGCCCTATTTTGATCCGGCACTGTTTACCGAGCAGGGCGAGGTTCTGGTGCGGAAGGATCCGGCGGAGAACTCGGCGTTTTATCGGTTCCTAAAGCAGCTTTATGCGGCGGCATCACTCCCGTTCCAGGGGACGGGCGGCGATACCGAGGACGCGGCCTTTGTCCCGAATCAGACAGGCACAAGGCCGCAGCAGGCGCTGCTGGTTCAAAACGGTGAGGAAAAAATTGCGGTCTCCATCGGCGCGGTCGGCGAAACAGTGCAGATTCACCGTGAGACGCCGTATTACCACGCCTATACCGAGACGGTGCAGAAGAGCTATTACGATGGCGCCATGACGGCGGTGGATTACGGGGTCTACCGCGTATTCCAAAATCACGGAGATACGCCGTATCCGCTGCCATGGAAGGCAGAGGGACTTTCCGGACTGTATGAGGATTTGGTACAGGGAGGGTATGTTTCCTTCTTAAAAGAGAACGAATTGCTGGACGACAGTGTGCTCCCGGCCGGAACCGCCGTGGAGGACGGCGGAAACAGGATATTAAACCCCGGCGAAAACACCGTATTTCTGGCGGTGGCAAAGCCGCTGTTTCTTGCCGACTGGAGGGTCAGCAGCCTGGGCAGACAGCCGATTTCGGCGATTAAAACCGGCCGCACACTGACGATTGATACGGTGGGAATCCGTAACCTGGGCGCCGCGCATGATACGGCGCAGCCGCTTGTGATATTGTGCGAGACGTTTGCACAGGGAAAACTGACAGATGCCGCATCGGCTGCGGTACAGATTGCGCCCGGAGAGACCGAATGCCGCGTTTCGCTGCCGCATACCGTGACCGTGCAGCCGGGTCAGACCGTGAGGGTTTATATCGAATCCGACCCCATGCCGCTCAGCAAAATGGAACCCAAGCTTACGCTGCCCTAGGCACAGCAATGTGACACAAGGAGTTATTTGCACACTTTGAGCTGCCTATCGGGCAGCTCATTTTGGTTGATAATCGAAAATTTTGTGTACTTGTACAAAATTCCTATCGCAGACGGTAAATAAAATGTAAAACTGGCCAAATGTTACAAAAGTGCGCAAAAATGCGCAAAATCGCGGAAAATAAGCAAAAAAAACTTGACACTGCCCTTTAACCGTAGTATAATGGTTAGGCGTGACAAAGACATACGATGATTCCGGAGGTGGCAAAAGGCCGTATTTACGGCACTTTTGGAAATTTCGGAGGAGATTGTCCGGTTCAAGAAAACGGGCGGAAAGGTCACACTTTCTATTACGAATACAGAGAAATCATACCCCTGCGGCAGTATGCTGATGCCGTAGCGGATTGTTTTGTGTCTGTACGCCCCGAAACCGTTGTCCGTACGTGGACGAGAGGGTTCGGGTTTCATTTTAAGCTCGTGCGAAACGCCCGGCACGGTGTAAACTTATTTATTTTAAGGAGGGTATAGCATGGCAGCAGAAAAAATCAGAATCAGACTGAAGGCTTATGATCACAATCTTATCGACCAGAGCGCCGCAAAGATTGTTGAGACCGCAAAGAGAACGGGATCCAAGGTTTCCGGACCGATTCCGCTTCCGACCAGAAAAGAAGTGGTTACCATTTTAAGAGCGGTTCATAAGTACAAGGACAGCCGTGAGCAGTTTGAGATGAGAACGCACAAGAGACTGATCGATGTATTGGCACCGACCAATAAGACGATCGAGGCGTTAAAGCATCTGGATTTGCCCGCAGGTGTTGACATTGAATTGAAAATCTAGTCCGTTCGCTTTGCGGATGTACGGATTTTTAATGGCAGAGAACCCAATGCTCTGCCCGATGCCGGTTACGGCAAAATAAAATTTAGGTCATGTTGCGGCGGAGAACCGGAAGTGACGGGAAATCGGCGCAACCAATAACCCGTAGGTACGTTTTGCAAAAAACCAATGCCTATGTCAAACAGGAGGAAAGAAAAATGAAAAAGGCAATCTTGGGTAAAAAGCTCGGTATGACCCAGATCTTCACAGAGGACGGCAATTTGGTTCCCGTTACGGTAATCGCTGCTGGTCCTTGTCCTGTTGTCCAGAAAAAAACCGTAGAAGTGGACGGATACAGTGCCGTTCAGGTCGGTTTTGAGGACAAGAAGGAAAGTCGTTCCAACAAGCCGGAAAAGGGTCATTTTGCAAAAGCAAATGTTCCGGTGAAAAAGTATTTGAAGGAATTCAAGCTGGAACAGGCCGCTGAGATGAATGTCGGCGATGTACTGGATGTGAATCAGTTTGAAGACGGCGAGGTGCTCGACGTTACCGGTACCAGCAAGGGTCACGGTTACGCAGGCACGATCAAGAGATGGGGAACACACCGCGGTCCTATGACCCACGGTTCTCACTATCACAGAGGCCCCGGTTCCCTGGGCGCTTGCTCGGATCCGTCTCGTGTATTTAAAGGTAAGAAGATGCCGGGTCACTACGGTGTAGACACTGTAACGATCCAGAATCTTGACCTGGTAAAGGTAGATAAAGAACGCAATCTTCTGTTGGTAAAAGGTTCGGTTCCCGGACCGAAGGGCGGATTGCTTGTTGTAAAAAATGCAGTCAAGGCAGAAGCCTAGGACCACAGAGAGAGGAGGAAATAGAGAATGCCTACAGTAGATGTTTATAATGCTGACGGTAAGGTAGTCGGCAATATGGATTTAAATGAAAACGTGTTCGGTGTTACGGTTCGCAGCGATGTGATGCATGAAGTTGTTGTGAACTACCTGGCAAACCAGAGACAGGGCACCCAGAGCACAAGAACCAGAACGGAAGTACGCGGCGGCGGCGCTAAGCCCTGGAGACAAAAGGGGACCGGCCGTGCCCGTCAAGGCAGTATCCGCGCTCCGCAGTGGGTTGGCGGCGGTGTTGCACTCGGCCCCAAGCCCAGAGATTACAGATACACTGTAAACAAGAAGGTAAGACGTATGGCCTTAAAGTCCGCGCTGTCTTCTAAGGTAGAAGAGAACGAGATCATCGTTTTGGACGCTTTTTCCTGCGATGAGATCAAGACCAAGCAGGTGACCACCCTTTTAAAGAACCTGAATGTCAATGAAAAGGCGCTGATTGTTCTTCCGGAGAACGATAAAAACGTTGTACTTTCTGCAAGAAATATCAAGGGCGTTGACACCACCTATGTGGGTGCAATCAATACCTACGAGGTTTTGAATCATACCAAGTGCATCATCTTAAAGGATGCGGTAACCAAGCTTGAGGAGGTGTACGCATAATGTTGGCACACGATATTATCAGAAGACCGATTGTTACAGAACGGAGTATGGATCAGGTTGCAGACCGCAAGTACACCTTTGAGGTTGCAAGAGGCGCAAACAAGATTCAGATCAAAAAAGCAGTGGAAGAGATCTTCAAGGTAGAGGTCGAGAAAGTGACTACCATGAACTATATCGGGAAACCGAAAAGACAAGGCGTATT
>ERZ839767.3856-NODE-3856-length-16284-cov-5.475630_pt1 | contig 16284 bp, 24 predicted proteins | sample MGYA00519879_ERZ839767 | MGnify/ENA primary metagenome ERZ839767 (study PRJEB31850, sample SAMEA3708852) | human gut metagenome | biome: human gut; feature: human-associated habitat; material: faeces | place: China | collected 2014 ...
AAGAAATGTAAATCATCTTACAGCTCTTTACAGCAGGAGCGAAAAAGCTCCCGACGATGAAGAGCTTGGAGAAATAAAAATCGTTGTAATGCCTATAAATAAAGGATTTTAGTGATTTCAAGATTGGAAAAAATAGTGTTTTGACACCAGTTTGACACCAAAATTTATAACAACTAAGAGTTTATTCACGATTTAGAATTTAATATTAGGACATCTAAATAAGTCCATATACTTGTATTTATTATGAGTATGTGGGCTTATTTTAGTGCCTTAAAATAAAAATATACATAAAAGTCATTTGAAGCCGGATATGAGCCATATAAGCACATTTAAGCCATTATATAACGTGGTATAAGAAATAGCGATTTCATTTGAAGAATTGGAGGAAGAAACATATTGAAAGAAGAAATTATTAAGCCTGGTATTGTAAGACGGATTATTGAAAGAGTTGAAAATGAGAATGGATTGGTTATATCTCCAGAGACAACAGATATTATTCTGACAGCATTTTTAGATACTGTAGCAGATATTTTATCTGAAGGTGATAGCATCAAATTAAAAGGTTATATGACTATCTATCCACAGCTATATAAATCGAAGCAGATTAAGAATGTAGCGGATCAATCAATAGTCAATATTCCAGCACGATACAAGGCGAAAATCAAAACAGGTACAAAACTGAATAATGCGTGTAAAAATCTATCAAAGGAAGGAGAATAGAATATATGGTAAATCAGAGAGATATTATAAACAGAATTGCTGATAAGACAGGTCTTTATAAGAAGGATATAAAAGAGATGTTACTTGCTTTTAAGGAAGTTATGGTTGATGTAATTGAAGAGGATGAATCAATGTTTCTGAAAGAAATATTCACACTTAAAACCATAACAAAGAAACCTCGAAAAAGATATATAGCACCTTATGGGAAAACTATTATAGAAAAAGAACATAAGATAGTAAAGATTTTACCAGGTTCAAGACTTACAGAGATTGTGAGGGATAACCAGAATGATACAGAAGATTGATTTAAAAGACAGAATTGCAATTCTGACAGAAGAAAATATTTGTGATTTATTAAATCTATATGGAGAATTAAATATAGATAGGTTATCCCAGATAGTAAATAACCATATCAGAGTTGCAATAGAGGAAATAAAGGAGGATTCAGATTGATTAAGAATTTAGAAGAAAAGCAGAAAATCATAGAACTATTAACAGTTTCTATGTGTTCTGCACCAATGACACCGAGTAAGAATTTTATATTGTCACAGTGGTACAAGAAATGGGGAGATTTTAGCAGAGGAAAAACTATATTAAGACTGTATAAAGGACATTTAGTTAAAACAAAAGGACAAGCAAGACTAGAAGGTGATAATTGTGTTTTTGAGTTTCCAGAGCTTGATGCAATATTAAAAGATACAGTTGATGAATATGTAAACAAATATGTCCATAAAGCAAGTAACAAAACGACTTTCCACAAAAATATTAAGGTATTTGCTAGAGATTTAGAGACATACAGAGAATCGTGTGTGGATAATCTCAACAAGATATTACAAGAGAGTGGAAGTACATATGTTGCTAAAAATACAAGCCACTATTTGAAACATTACAAAAGCGGTCATCTTGCAAAGGGATTTATGAATCTTGCAACATATTCTTTGATTTATGATGAAAAGAAACTGTATAGCGGTACATATGATGATGTATTATGTTTCCTTGGAAAAAGTAAATAATCGGCAGACATATACCGATTCTAAACAAATGTATGGATATTTCCCAACAGATAGGAAGTAAAAGAAAGTCTGTATCAGAGATCAAGAATATCTAACGTGCAATTCTGTACATTTTCCAATATGAGAAAATTGAATAATACGTCTGCTGCACTTAGCAGTTTACATGACTGAAGGGATAATTCCTTTGAGTTGTTTTAACGAGCTAAAAAAATAAGCTGGTTAATTATATTTCCGCAGATGTGTGGAATATTTTCTTGACCTCTGATTTATCAAAAAGGAGGAAAATGAAAGTTGAAAATAACAATAAAGAAACAAAAATATGTAAGAAATGTGGGAGGGAACTTTCATTAGATAAATTTATCATTAAACAAAATTATATATATGGTGTCTGCAAAGACTGTTATAACGAGAGCAGACGAGAAAAGCGTTATCAACAAAGACTGTCTGATAGCATAGAAATATATCATAAAGACAAGTCTATGAAGATAAAACGAAAATACAAGAAACCATACCATTTTCAAATCTTGTATAGGTCGGAATCTGGTATTCCGAATATTGCAAAAGATGAAGTGTTTGTGCGTTTATTTGACTATAAATCTGCATGGACTTCCAATTATGGCAGGATAATTCAGAGATTGAATGATGGAACATACCAGCTTGTCAAAGGTGTATATTCAAGAGCCACAAAGGAATTGATCTATACATTAGACAGGAATGTTTATTTTAAGTCTAAGAATAGATGGGGATATAGGAAAGAGAAGGTAACCGCCAGTGACCTTGTAATTAAGATGTTTGTTGTCAATTATGACATGAAAAATAATACTATGGTATGGCATAAGAACAATGATACAAAGGATAATTACTACAAGCATTTATTTCCAGTCACAGATAAACAATATAATGAGATTTTGAGAGCGCATGAACAGGATGGAGCAATCACAGATAAACAGATTATGGAGATTGTCAATGCGGTAGAGTTTAAACCTGATGATTGGAAACCGTGGCATAATAAAAGAACTTATGAGGGTGTTGGTTATCTTGGAGCAGAAAATATTGATTCCGAAGCTGCTTCATACATAAAGTGGAAAAATATGATACAGCGTTGTTATAGTGATGCCGTACATAAATTAAAACCTTATTATATTGGTAAAGAAGTTTGTATTGAGTGGCAGAATTATCAAAATTTCAAGATTTGGTTTGATGCACATTATATTCCTGGAACTAAGGTCGATTTAGACAAAGATTTACTCTATAAGGAAGGTAATATCTACAGTCCAGAAACGTGTGCGTTTATGACGCATTTTTTAAATACAGTGTTTGAGGATAGAGGAATCGAGAGCAACATCAAACAGAATGATGATGGTACATATTCAGTATCAATGATAGTTCTTAATAAGAAGATGGATATAGGTGTATTCGATTCAGAGGAAGAAGCCTATACTGGATTTATAGATGGCAAGATTGATTATATTTGTGACCTTGCGGAAAAATGTAAGGGCAAAGTGCCAGATTATTTATATGAAGGTATGTTGAATTATAAAATTGAGATTGACTAATAAACAGTGTGGTAACAGTTATTCTGCTGCCCCATATAATTTATAAGGAGAAAAGGAATTATGGCTTACATAAAGATCAAAGACAGAAGAAAATTAGAACGAAAAGAGTTCAGAGATTACATAAAATTATCAGATGATAAAGTGCTTGACACAAAGAAAACTGGTATTGAGTTACTTGGTGATGATGAAGTATTTGTACAGGTGGAAGATACAGAAAATTACTGGATTTCAAATCATGGCAGGCTTACGAATAATATGAGAAAAGATAAGTCTATGAAATTTCATAAAATGGATAGTGGAAATCCTAAACGAAGTGTACATTGGACGATAGTAACTTATGACATTGACGGAACGCCAGTACATGAAGAAACAAGACCAGAGATACTTGTTGCAAGACATTTCTTAATAAAGCCGACAGGATGCAATAAAATATGGCACATAGACGAAAATATGAATAATAACTATTACAAGAATCTTATTTATGTTACAACAAAGGAATATGAATTATTTAGGAAGCATATTAAGACAGTTGCAGAGCTTGGACGTGAACAGGAATATTATGATTACAATACCGTCAAGGGCAATCCAGCCTATAATATTTATAATGGCATCTATTCAAGATGTTATGGTGGAAGTTCATTATTTGTTAATCGTTGCTATGATGATGCTTTTATGTGTGATGAATGGAAGAATAATAGAGATGCTTTTGCTGAATGGTATTCTGCTAATTACTATGAGTGTGGCGGTGAACGTATGGCAGTTGACAAGGATTTATTGAATCGTGGTAATAAAGAGTATGCACCAGATAAATGCTGTATATTGCCTGAGACTATAAATTCTGCATTAGCAAGTGCTACAAAGAGACGTAATCCTTATAGCAAAAAAGTTTATGCTATCTGTGTTGATTATGATAGGACGAGAGAAAAATTCTTTGCAAGGATTATGCCATTTGGACATGATAAGTTGGTTAAATTACATTATTGGAACACAGAGGAAGAAGCATTTCAAGAGTATAAGTTATTCAAGGAATCAGACATTAGGGTATTGGCTTTGAGGTATAGAGATAAGATACCAGACAGGTTATTTGATGCATTGGTTAAATATGAGGTTCGTCCATATAGTCCGTATGAGGGTTAGGAAATATATTAAACCAACTGTTTAATGACAGGTAATACATTAATGTGTAATATAATAATATCAATAGTTTTGAGAGGAATTAAGTAAAAATATACTGGAAAAGATGTATAATCATTGCTAAAATGTATTTGTGTATCGGGATGGAAGATGGATAAAGGAGGAGCATTATGAAACCTATATATTTATCAATCCAACAAGAGGCAACAGGAGAAAGAATCAGAGAACTATTACAGAGCAATGGATATACAGTGAAAGATATACAGGAAGTTATGGGATTTGAAAATCCACAGGCAGTATATAAATGGCTTTCGGGAAAATCATTACCAAGTTTGGACAATTTACTGATTCTTAGCAAGGTGTTACATACCAGTATAGAAGATATCCTCGTCATTGACGGGGATATTACTATTTTGAGGGAGGGTGCTATACAATGGATAATGTATGGAATAAAACAGATTTTTGGTATGAAAGAAAAAGACCGTGGAAAATACCTGGTTTGGTGTTTAGAAATATAAAATACAGCTTCCAGAGAGTGATAAAGGGATATTGCGATAAGGATTTATGGAGCATTGACTGTTGGTTTATGAATCTAATGCCAGATATGTTGCAACAATTCAAAGATACAAAATATGGAAGTCCAAGTTGCTTGGGAACAGAGTATATGGATGAACATGGAATTTCCTGCAATGATGAATGCCATGCAGAATGGGATAAGATTCTGGACGATATGATATTCCTATTTAGAGAAATGAATGAAGAAACTTGTCAAAAAGAAAATCCATATCAGGCAGAGCATGAATGTATACTGCATGAATTTGAAGAAAAATATGGTATGTTTGGAGAAAAACTTGAAGACGGAAAAGAAGATAGCTTTGGCAGAGTTTTACATTTTCCTAGTGAAATATCAGAATATAAGGATATTGAAGAAAAGTATTATGAAGAAGAAAAAGCATTGAGCAAATACAGAGAAGAATGTAAGAATAAGGCGTTTGAATTGTTTTCAAAATGGTTTAATTCATTGTGGGATTAAAAGTAGGGTATATTGGATATTGATTTATCTGATATGCCTTATTTTTTTACCTTTTTGTAGTTGGATATGGTAGAATAGAGTATATAATAAATAACATCGGGAGAATTAAAAAAATGAGTGTTATATTTGGATATGTTATGGATGAGAAGGTTTATTTGGCAGCAGACAATAGAATGACAGATGCAGAGGGTAAATTTATATCGGACGATGATATAAAAATAGAAGTTGTCAATAATAATACGGCTGTAGCTTTTGCTGGGAATTATGGGGCACAATCTTTTTTTATGAAGTGCTATAAAAATATGCAAGGTTATCAAAATTGGTTTGTTAATGATCTTGCAAGTAATATATATTCGATGTGTAATGCAATTATCAATATGAATACTGAATGGGCAAAACTAATTGCAAATAGCAATGCTTGTTTTTTGATTGCAGGAAAAACTATAGATAGAGAAGCAAAATTGTTTGCAGTCATATTGAGGAAAAGACATATAGATTTAAAACCAGTTCCAATGATGTTATTTCATCCTAATGATTGCGACTTTCAAAAATGTGCAAATATATTATGCAAAAACATAAAGCAACACCCTGATGAATTTTCAAAATATACAATACGAGAGATTTCAAAAATGAGTAATTTAGTAAGTGATTCTGGGAATGTGTGGATGTTTGATACAAAAAATGATGAAAGTACATTTGTTACTTTGTAATTTATTATAATGGAGGATTGTTGTGAAATATTGTTTAGAATGTGGTAGAGAATTATTTGATAGAGATATGGTATGCGATAGATGCAACTCTATCAATTTAATTGATAGTAAGACTTGTGAGAAAATAGTAAATGAAATAAATTCTGCAAATAAAATTTCATTAAAATTTTTATTGCGTGATAGGATATATAAACAAGTATATGATGTTGTTGTAAATAAACCGCAAGAACAGTTTAATTATAATTACACTATTAAGAATCAAAATCAAGAAAGCCAACAAGAATATTTTGATAGAATTAACAGTCATACAATTAACAAGGATTCTTTATCAAAACCAAAAGTCGAATGCCCATACTGTCATTCAACCGACACATCAAAAATCGGTACAGTAAGTCGTATGGCTTCAACTGGATTTTTCGGATTGGCAAGTAAGAAAATGGGTAAGCAATGGCACTGTAATAAATGTGGTAGTGATTTTTGACAGAAAATAATAGTACAGTAGTTTTTACATATCCCCACCCATATAACAGGTACTTAATCTCCACAGGTTGAAGAGTACCCCCACCTATGTCATATATGCTTGCTTAAATCAATGAATTTGAGGTTGATTTTGCTTTGTATATTCGTAGATGAACAAATTTACCTATGATGTATTTTGAAGCAGATTTGGGTTGATTTATGTTGATTTATTCAAAGGATATAGGGTATGTAGGAAAGCGGATATACTGCTCGTCAGAGAAATACTGCTGATTGGATAACTCCATCTTTAATCTGTCTAATACTTTCATGTGTGTCTCCTTTCCTTATTATATGCAATAAAAAAGGACTACGGTGTTTTTTGCCGTAGACCTCTCTTAGTGTTGTTATTTAGTTTGCTTACCACATATATTTACAATTTTCGCACTTATATGTTTTTCCAATTTTATTACTTGCTAATCCCATAGTTCCAACCGAAACACTTTTTGATACTTTACTTATTGGATAACCCGCCTTCATTCCGCAATTAGGGCATTTATATCCATTTTCAAGTTTACGCTGTTTTTCCCTTTCTTCTGCTCGTTTTCCTTCTTCTCTACCTTTTTCACGTTCTTCTTTTGACATAGTTACATAAGGAATTACTAGTAGTGCCAATCCACTTATCATAGTCAACATTTCATATACATCTCCACCATCATCTGATGATACCCACAAAATAAAACATATTATACATATAATAACATCAACTGCCATCCATTTTACTGCTTTGTCACTCAATATCATATAACCACACTCCTTCTCATTGTACTAATACCCATGCTTTTGTCTATATTCATCTGGATCATAACCATCATGTTCAAGTTCTTGATCCTCAGCCCACGAATTTCGCCGAGTACCTTTATACCCATTCCAGTCATCCTTATGATTTTCATTATAAGTGTCTATTGCCTCTTTATGTTCCTGATACCATTGGTCGCTAGCACTTGGCTCAGTACATGATTTGAACATAGCAATAACAACTAAAATGACAAAAATAAGGAGAACCGCTTTAATTCCACTTCCAGAATTATTGCTATTCACAATCATCTCCCCTTTTTAGTGTACCTTTTTCCTATATGTTTAAATTATAGCACTTATTATTAACTATTTCAACGAGTTTTTCTGCATCTAAGAAATTCATTTCACCAACTTGGAAACACTAATTGATACACTATCAGTGAAAGTAGGTGATACAGTTGGTGAACATGGGAGAAAAATTACGATCTCTCAGAACTGAGAAGAAATTAACTCAAAAGCAAGTAGCAGATAGAATAGGATTAGCCATAAGTGCTGTATCTTCCTATGAATCAGGCAGCCGTTATCCTTCATATGAAGCGTTGATAAAATTGGCTCGTATATTCCATGTATCTACAGATTACCTCTTAGGCATTACTGATAAGAGAAATGTAGATGTTACTGGTCTTGATGATGAATCTGTGGAGTTGGTTTCACAGTTAGTAGATAAATTAAGGAAGTAAGGTGTCCTGATGTTGGACATCTTATTCTATTTTGGAAGTGCATTGTGTGCATATCTGAATCGGAATTTCAGATTCCGAAAAAGCGGTTAGTTCACAGTAGTACAACGCTACCCTGAAATGGGGAACAGGTTCTTTGTAACCATCTGTTTCATGTGTCCGTTGTGTCCACGCTGCTTTTCATTGTGTAAAATTGCACAGTGAAATTATCCCCTGTTTGGCAAGTGGAAATTTCACTCACTACGAAATCGTGGTGAACCGAAAGTTTCGGATGACCAATAAATTTGACTTCTAAACTCACATTATGTGGGAGTAGAAAACTGCACTCCAATTGGAGTCTGACTTACAAATAAAATCAGTGTTTCCCAAAATGGAATCGTCACATCTTTCGCATACAAGTGTGCGAAAAATTTTATCTTCTAAGTGGAACAGTTTCACTTAGGGGAATTTTCCCTTTAGGTGGGAATGGAAGTGTTGTAAATCCCACTTCCGTAATAGAGGTTTTATAAATAATACTTCCGTTCGCTTCAAAGCGACAGATTTTAGGATGGAAAATATCGGAGAGGTAAAATTTTTAAGTCACTGTATAGAACAACCAACTACAGGGCAGCAGAGAAAAACAATTTCCTTTTTTGGTTTAAGCCACCCCCGATACACCATAACCTACTAAACCAGTAGGAATTAAACACAATAAAATATATCAATAAAACAGTATAAAAAATAAGGGTGTAACTTCATCGGCTACACCCTTTTATTATGTCTTTCTGCATTCTGTTTGTTAAAATATAAAATCGCATACAATTCTATTATTACAAGTTGCTTTAAATTGTGTTGTTGTCGCTGCGTTTATGCTGTCTTTATATGCTTTTAATTGTATCATTCTATCTGTAATAGCTTTTATTATTTCTAAATCAGTAGTAGCATACATTTTTTCCATTCCTTTAGATGTATGTAAAATATATTCTTTTCTCATATTGTATAACCTTCTTTCTTTGTGGTAGGGTGTAGGATTGTTATTGTCTACACCCTTATTTTTTAGGATTCTTTTATTCTTCTGATTGTTTCCGTTTGCACTTCTGTACTTCCATAAAAATTCCGTATATCATCCATAGATAAAGTTTTATTACCTTTTTTCCTAAATGCTTCACTATGCCAATACCATTGTTTTTTCTTAGATGCATATTTAAAACCATGCTTTTTTAATTCTTCTCGATGGTTATATGTATTGCCTGAAATCCATATCCAAGAACCGCATATCTCAATAGTAATATTCGATAAACGAATGATTGATTGTAAAACTTCTCTTAATTTTTCATCCTCTGAAAAATCATATTTCATATTATTATAGTTGTTCCTGTTATCGGTGTCGTTTGTCTGCTCTGTTTTGTGTTCGTGTCTATCCTTTAACGCTTTGAATAATTTGTCATATTCTGCATTGACTTCTTGCGTTGCCTTTGTGCTTCCGTTTGGGTTGTCTGGGTGATACTTTTTTAATAGTTCTTTGTACTGTTTTCTTAATTCTTCCAGTGTGTTTACATTATTAAAATATTTCATATTAAAACCTTCTTTCTGATGTCATAGGCGGTGTATTTCAACCGCCTATGCCTGATGATTTTATGGAACGGATAACAAGAATTTTTCTATATCAGATGGATCAGAAAGAAGGCAAGCGGTTATTATGGAAGATTGTGCATAAAATATTAAATAAGATGATATAAGCGAAAAATCGGCATTAGTTGAGGTGTAACAACTTCTTTTAATGCTGATTGAAAATTAGGGAAAGGAGTGTTATAATATACACGAAAGATAATGTATAGTATTTGAACGGAGAATGTTAATGATAAATTATAATAAATTGATGAAGAAGTTGGATGATAAAGGCATAACAACTTATGTTATAAGGAAGAAAGGTTTGATACCACAAAGCACATTGACAAAATTAAAAATGTGTAGTGGTGATTCAATGGATCAGATAGAAAAGAAACTGCAAGAGTATAAAGAAAGTCACAATGGAAAAGATTTTATGTGTGATGTATCAACAAAAACCATTGAGGATATATGCCAACTCTTACAATGTCAGCCACAAGATTTAATTGAATGGAAAGTAGACTTAAAACCAGAGTTATCTTATGAAAATCGCTACAAAAATGCAAAATAATAGCATATAAAGAAAAAACGACGATTTCATCCGAAAATTTAAAGGAGGTATGACCTATGTTAGCAGCAGTAAAGGGAATTGTACAAGGTAATACAGTTGTTATTGAAGATGAAGATATTAGAGATTATGATGGAGCAGAGGTTATTGTTACCCTGTTAAATTATCCACAGAGAAAAGCAAAGAAAGCACCTGTTGACTGGGATAGTTTTGTTATTCCAAGCGAAAGAGGACAGCATGTAGATGAATATATGAAGGAGATGCGTGAGAATGACAGATTATAAAAAGGCATTTGTAGATACTGCACCATTCATATACTTTATTGAAAAGGACGAAAATAATCCACAATATTATGATAAGGTAAAGAATTTTTTCAGTAATGGGTATGAGGCAGATAAAAAGTTTGTAACTTCTGTAATAACAATGGAAGAATATTTTGTATTTCCATACAGAAATAAACTGTATTCATTTATTGATATGTTTGACAGACTGGTTGAAACTACTGATATGGAGATTGTAGAAGTAAATCAAGAGATTGCTAAAAAGGCAGCTCAAATCAGAGCAGAATATAAAGGCTTTAAGGCGATGGATGCAATCCAATTAGCAGTTGCGTGTCTTACAAAGTGTGATTTATTTTTGACAAATGATAAGCAGTTAAGACAATTCAAGGAAATAAAGTGTGTTACAGTTGATGAACTGGAATAATAAACAAAGCACCAACGGAAAGAAACATATCTTTCTGAAGGTGCTTGTTTTAATCCTGCTGCTTGTTATGAATTTTATCAACAGCCTTTTCTAATTCTATTGTCTGCCAGCGTTTGCAGATGATCTGACTTTGTAATTCTGATAATCTTTTGTTTGTGTAGTGTTCCATCAAATTCATAAGGAAAGATGGTATATGCTTTTCTGGTATCTTTTGAATGATAGTGAATATCAAATCTTCTAAGCGGTCATAAATCTTATGTAAAAAATCTTTGAAGCGGTTCGGCTTCTGAATTTCAATGTAAATGTAAATCAACTCCTTCCAACTATATTATATAGGAAGAAAAACAATGCTACAAGCGAAAATGGAAACTGTCTATAAAGGTGTCATTTTACGGAGAATACTTATTATGTAAGGAAATGTATTTGTAAAGGTGTCAATTCTATTTACAGATATATCCGAAAAGTGACAAGTGTTTTACGAACAGAAAGGACAGTAATATGAAAAATGAAGTATGGGGATATGCAAGAGTTTCTACAAAAGAACAGAATCTTGCACGACAAATTGAACAGTTAAAAGAGTTTGGAATATCTGAGAGAAATATTAAGTGTGACAAAATAAGCGGAAAGACATTTAATCGAATGGAATACAACGCATTAGTTGGAACAGAAACAACGGCACCAACTTTAAGAGATGGAGATTTGCTTGTTATTGTCAGTCTTGATAGATTAGGTAGAAACTATACGGAAATCAAGGAACAATGGAATTATATTATCAATGTTATTGGAGCAGATATTGTTGTGTTGGATATGCCATTACTCGATACAAGGCAATCTGGTGATAATCTTGATAAAAGATTTATTGCTGACCTGGTATTACAGATTTTGTCTTATGTGGCACAAAAGGAACTTGAAAACACAAGACGTAGACAAAAACAGGGAATGGATGTTATGCCAGTAATCAATGGAAAGAAAACTTCTTTAAAGACAGGTAGACCAAACGCACAGTTTCCCGATAATTGGAAAGATTACTATGAAAAATGGAGACTAGGAGAAATGACAGCAACAAAGTGTATGGAAATACTGAATTTGAAAAGGTCAACATTTTATAAGCTGGTTAAGATATATGAAAAAGAAATTCATAATAATAGAGAGAATGAATATATACAAAAGACAATCGGAGGTGGAAATCATGGATAAGTCACATGAAGTAAATGCTTTTTGTATGATAAATGTCATATGTGCATTATCAAATTATGCAATAGATTTTCCTAAGACTGGTAAGAATCTTGACATAGGCGAATGTCAGAAGTTGTATAAAGATTTAGTTCCACCAGAGGACATAAGAGAAAAATTTAAGCCACAGAAGATTAAATATCCACAGTTTTTCAAATATGTCAAAGGTAAAAAATCTAATCTTGCTGAATACACAGATAGTCCAATGGATAGAATAGCACAATACATTGATAAAACAGTCGGTAGCAAGCATTATAAATATGAAATTGGAACTGATGAAGAATTTGATTACAGGCAGTTGATGAATAATTCTGTCGGGAAGAATAGCAAGCCATTATTTGAAGTCGATAGAACAGATGAAAGATATTTGAAAGCATATAATGTCTTGAACAGCAGGAAGAAAGCAAAACAGAAGTTATGTCAAGATATTAAAAAGGAAATAGACAGGAAAAACACAGATACTAAAGAGATAACAGCTAAGTATGATGTATTTCATTATTACTGTATTAAAGAAATTAAGGATATATTCACGGATAAAAATGGCATATTTAATGTTAATCTTGCAGTCAATTACATAATTGATATGGAATATAAAAGTGATTTTTATACTACAAGTAAGGATATTTTGTGGAAGTGTTTTGGTAATGTGATTGTAGACAACCTCAATCGTAATCAAAAAACAGGTATAACATTAAAGGAAAGACCAAGGATGTGTTATAAAAAAGCGGTTAAAGGTAATGATGAATTAGATCAGATGATTACTGATCGGATGGAGCGAAAGAGTATTGATATAACACAAGCTGATATGCTTATATGCTTAAAAGGACTTGTGTGGATCAGTACAAGAAGAAATGTTTTGTATTCTATGAGAATGACAGAATTGCAGAAATCAAGAATGAAGAGGATGCAATCAGTAGAGCAAAATATGAAGAAAAGCATACATCATCAAGAAAAGAGATGGCAGACACAAGAATGTCTGAATTGATTAAGAAAGCTATGGAGGTAAGATAATGGCAGGCAACCTAAAAAGAGTAATAAGGGTAGAAAACCAAAGACTGAATTTACAGTAGAAAAGGGCGAAAAGACCGAATAAATAAGGCTTTTGTGTATATGTGAGGACTGGGAGAAAAATCCTAGTCCTTATTTGTATGCAGAAATGTAGGATTAAAATGTAGCAAAGAGGTAGTAGATACTCTATCGGTACATAAAAGTCGGGACTATTGACACAGAAAAACTCAAAAAGGAAATCCTTATTTTTTATGTGTTTTCCATAGGGGTAGTAGGTACTTTTATGTGCATAAAATTTTTGAAAAAATCGTTATCGTGGGTAATGAGATAGTACAGATAGATAACAGATAGATAATAGAAAATCACACCCATATTTCAGAGTGTGGTATAAGGATAAAAAGGAAAAATGAATATGACATATACAGAGAAATAAATTACAACATCATATTAGTGATGTTTTTAACTTTTTCATCGGATAACTCAGGGTGTTTACAAATCATTTTGGTAACAATGACTTTACCCAATACGGAACGCAAATTATACTTTCCATTTCCGATAAATGTTGCTAGAAATTCTAGCATTTCTCGCCTCCCTTCTTGTAGAACTTTATAAATAAAGGGAATTTATGCGCCCAGAAAGGGCAGAATATTCACTTTTCGAATTGTGCCAAAATACTACAATAGGCACTACCACATGGTAAATAATACCGAGCATTCTGTCGTGCGTGGAAAGTAATGTGGTAATACAATCACAGTTTGCTTGGTAATATTTTATCATAGTATTTGGAAAAAGAAAATTAGCAATATGTGTAAATTAAGGAGCGTGATTTTTATAAGTATGAAAAGTATCGAAGTTCCAGTATGGGAAAAAACAAATCTAACAGTTGAAGAAACTGCTGCTTATAGTGGCATTGGAATAAATAGAATAAAGGAATTGTCAAATGAAGATGACTGTCCATTTGTATTATGGGTTGGAAGTAAGAGATTGATAAAAAGAAAGAAATTTGATGATTATATAGACAGACAATATTCGATTTAATTATGGAAATAGATGCTTATTTGTGATACAATAAAAGGTATCGTGGATAGGCTCTTTTAATAAAGGAGCGTGATTCTATGGCAACAAGTAGAAAAGATCCGAAAGGAAGGAAATTAAAAGACGGAGAAAGTTATAGGAGTGATGGGAGATACCAGTACCGATATAGTTTAGGGAACGGTAAGCGTCATGTGATTTATGCAACAGATTTACAAAAGTTGCGTGAAAAAGAAGAAGAGATTAAGGATAATCAGAGAAACAATATTAAAACAAATGTTTCCAAAACTACCCTTAATGATATGTTTGAATTGTATATGAGTGGTAAAACAGAATTGAAGCAATCCACCAGAACGAATTACAATTATATGTATAATAACTACATACGAGAAGAGTTAGGAGTGCGGAAAATAACCACTATTAAATATTCAGACATAAAGAAATTTTACAATTCGCTAATCAATGAAAAGAGCTTTAAACCAAACAGCATGGAAATAATCAATACGATTTTACATCCAGTTTTCACATTGGCAGTTAGAGATGGTTATATTAGAACTAATCCTACTGATGGTGCAATGGCTGAAATAAAAAAGAGCCATAATTGGGAGAAGCCAAAGAGACACGCACTAACAGTAGCAGAACAACAGGCATTTATTGATTTTGTTGCTAATTCAAAGGTATATAATCATTGGTTGTCATTGTTTACAGTCTTTCTTGGGACAGGATGTAGAGTTGGTGAAATTGTTGGATTAAGATGGTGTGATTGCAATTTTGAGCAAGGAAGTATATCTATCAATCACAATCTCATTTACCGACAGCAAGATGATGGAAAGTGCGAGTTTCATGTGACGACACCAAAAACAAGTGCTGGTATAAGAACAGTTCCTATGCTTAAAGATGTCAGAAGAGCATTACTACAAGAAAAGAAGCGTCAAATGTCAGAAGGATTTAATGATACAGAAATAGATGGTTATTCAGACTTTATTTTTACAAATAGAGTAGGATATATCCACAATCCACAGACAATCAATAGGGCAATTAAACGGATTATTCGAGATCACAACAAGGAAGAAAAAGAACTTGCGAAAAAGGAAAAACGTGAGCCTTTAGAAATCAGGGATTTTTCTGTACACTCATTGCGACATACTTTTTGTACTCGATTCTGTGAAAATGAAACTAATCTAAAAGTCATTCAAGAGATTATGGGGCATAGTGATATTACAACCACAATGAACATTTATGCAGAAGCAACGAATGACAAAAAGCAAGAAGCATTTGCACAATTAGAGGGCAAAATCAAGATATGCTAATGGTTGACACCAATTTTGACACCATTTTTTTAATATTTATGTTGAGTTATAATGACTTGCATATATTAGGTGTGAAAGAAAGGCTTGAAATATAGGGTTATGTAGAGTTATAATGACCTACAGACTATGACGAAAACTAATCCCGACAATGAAGCCTGTAGGTGCATCAAAATCTGCTAACAAGCCGGTTGCTGAACCTAAGGAAGAAAAGATTGACTTCTCTAAGGTAGAGGTTGAACCACTATTTAAGGATTTTGTTGATTTTGATACATTCAGTAAGTCAGATTTCCGTGCAGTAAAGGTTAAAGAGTGTGTTGCAGTACCGAAGTCAAAGAAACTGTTACAGTTTACTCTTGATGACGGAACAGGCACAGACAGAACCATTTTAAGCGGTATTCATAGCTTTTATGAGCCGGAAGAACTGGTTGGAAAGACTCTTATTGCTATCACAAATCTTCCACCGAGAGCTATGATGGGCATTGACTCTTGCGGTATGCTCCTCAGTGCTATTCATGAAGAAGAAGGCGAAGAAAAGCTTCATCTTCTGATGGTAGATGACCACATTCCGGCAGGTGCAAAGCTCTATTAAGATGATGTAAAGATGTACCGTTTTACCAAATAGACGGGACGTACTTCATTTGATAAAAAACTAAAAAAACAGCGATTTACATCAAACTTACATCA